>Ga0099364_10000484_pt1 | contig 66985 bp, 51 predicted proteins | sample TergutTh196P3_FD_73070 | JGI IMG/M metagenome (GOLD analysis project Ga0099364, IMG submission 73070) | Microcerotermes parvus P3 segment gut microbial communities from Pointe-Noire, Republic of the Congo - Th196 P3 | ecosystem: Host-associated > Arthropoda: Insects > Digestive system > Gut ... | reverse complement strand
CGTAGGATTCGGCTCTTCCTCAGACGGCGACAGGTCTTCCGCCTCTTTCCAAAAATAGAAGTACACATCGTTGAGCAGACGAATTGCGACTACCCCTGTATCAAATATATCGTCCTGAAATCCATCCAACATATTTTTCCCCGTATTACTTCTGAAATCGTAACAAAAGTATCGATTCCCTTTTTTAGAGAAACTTGCATACTTGGCAATAAGTAAATTCGAAGTACGTAAAATGGAAAGAATATTTTTATTCTTTTGCGATGGATCCTCATCGCTGAATTTCAATTTAGCGTATGGTTTCAGTATATTCTTATCCAGCATGCACAAGGTGTCTCGCACGAAAGATTCAAGCAATAAGACAGGATAATAGACGAATAAATTGTTCTGATTGTCTTTCGAAATAATATCAGTACTTGGAAGAGGTGTCACTGCTGAATTAATTATTTTATTCAACACAACTGTATCAACCGGCTGCCAATTTTTGCCATATCTGACTATAAAATTTGTAATAGATATGGATGGACTGTTGTCTGACGGTCGAATCTCCATAGAGAAAACATGTAAACAATCATTCTCATAACGAATATTTTCAATAAATCTCCCCATATTGGTACCTTCATCGATAAAATGTCCCGTATCTGTGTCGAATCTGAGAATTTTACCGCCTTGCGAGGCAACATAGAGATGTCCGTTTTTCGGGTCCACTGTAATCCCCCCAATAGACAGATAGTTGCCGGGCCCTTGTCCCCGTTTATTAATCGCATAAAGAAATTTTCCCGCTAAATCAAAAACGTGTACAAGCGATCCGGCTTGACTATCCCACACAAAAATACGGTCGTCATTGCATACAACCTGCACAATTCTTCCAATCACACATTCATCTGATGTTTCAAGTTCGATTTTTCTAATATCGTCAGCGATTTCGGATAATCGGACAGGTGAATTTTGTGCGACATCCACCGGAATGATCAGCAGTTCATTGTTTCCATTGTCCTTCATTGAACCGCCGCAAGCGGAAAGAAGAAAAATGAGCCAACCTGTTGATAGATAATGTTTCATTGTTTTTTATTTTTTAAGTTTTGTAATAAAGAATACGATAAGATCTTTTTCCAAATTCATTTCTTCAGGCAGGTCATTACTATTTTTCCTGAAAACTAAAAAATCGCCATCGATTTGGTGATAATCGCAAGTGCCGGTGTGATAAATATCATCCTCAATGCCTCCAATCCCATTAATTCTTTTCATCTGCCAGGATCGTTTTTCTTTTGTATCGTACCAAAATAACATAGGATTGCCGATATTAGACCTATAATTTACCTCGAGAAACCGGCCGACAAACCTTGCATCTTTATCAGAATAAGATAATTCACCTCTAAGATTGCGTATGTTGTATTTTACGGCAGGACGCATACCCTTTCCATCGACCTCATAAATCACATTATCATAAAAGGCTATATATGACTTACCTCCAAGAGAAGAATATTGTACGCGGTATGTTACTTTAATTTCGGTATCCGGAAGGGGTAAATCGCGTTCCAACACTGTCTCAAGCCGTTCACTTTCAATATTCAATTTGCTTATCTGACAACAAATTTTTCCGTTTCGCTCGAATTGTTGCATAAACCATAAGTGTTTTTGGTCAAATCCGATAACCCTGCGACGCATTGTTTCCTCGAAGATGATTATCCGTTCCGGAAACGTTACCTTTTTCAGCAGAGTTCCTTTAAAATCCAATACTTCTATTTCTTTGTCATAATATAAAACGATTAAATCGTTTTTAGAATCACATATAATGCCAAAGTCCTTATTGTCAAATGTCCGAACTAATTTGCCTGATAAGTCATATTGAAACCATTTGTTTCCGTAAACCGTCCCTTGAGCCCCAGTGGATACAAATATAATTTATCCGTAACAAAATAATCAAAGATACCACCCATTTTCAACGCCACGTAGCGACTTTCTTCTGAAATATCCGAAAGTTTCATTGGCGTTAATTGACGCGCATCAATATCCAAGTTCAAATTGACTTGTGATAAAGCAATTTGGCATATACAAGTAATTATCAGTATTAAAAATAAACGTACCATTTCCAACTATTTTTGAATTTTTAGAAAAAATTTTCCCCTTCTGATTCGGCTTCACAGTAATAAAACGAAAAAATAAATCCCGGTTCGAAAGGACTTTTATCGCTCATAGGCAAAATAAATGGCTGATTCATTGATATTTTAAGCATCTTTTCCATATTTTTCACACTATTTGAGTTACAAAAATAGACCCAATCTATTTTCAGACGCCTTTTACCGTATCCGCGGGGTTACTGTTGGCGGCTTTCAGCGTTTGACCCAGCACGGTGAGCAAAACGATTGCAATCACGGCCGTAATCACCCCTGTCAGTAACCACCATGGGATGTTCGTCCGGTAGGCATAGCCCTGCAGCCAACGGTGCATAGCATAGTAAGCAAAAGGAAGCGCAACGACGCAAGCCAATATCACCTGCAACGTATATTCTCGGAAAAACATATGAATAATATCGCCGACCTCAGCGCCGACTACTTTACGGATAGCTATTTCCTTTCGTCGCCGCTGAGTAGCAGCAGTTGCTACGGCATATATGCCAAATAATGAAATTAGCAGGCAAACCGTTGCCAATACGGAAAATAATTTCAAACCGGCCTGTTCGGAGCGATTGAGGCTGTCGTACAACTCGTCTAACGGCGTTAGGCGAACGTCTGCCATCGTCGCATCAATACTCGGGATGATAGCGGTTATTCGTCTTATCGCTTCCCGTTCCTGTCCGGGGATGATGCGGATATACAAAACATTGTCTAAGTCATACCGGTTATAGGCCGGCGACGGGGATTGCGTTAATATGGTTGGTTGGATACGGCTGCGAAGCGATAGCGTGTGGAAATCGTTCACTACGCCCACTACTTCGTATTCCTGCATATTGGCATTATCACTGACAGCAGACATGCGAATAATGGCGCCTACCGGTTCTGTAAGTCCCATTATCCGTACGGCTTCTTCGTTGAGAACGATTTTTTTCTGTTCGCCTTCGTTCCACCATTTCCCTATGAGCACTTTTAACCCGTATGTATCGGCAAACCGGTCGTCAGTGTGGAGGACATGGAAAGCATGTTTTTCATATAGAAGTTTACCCGGCCACTCTACTTCGTTGAACAATTCATAAATATTGGCGCTATGCTGAGGCTCGAAATAGGTTGTTGCGGTGACGTTTTCTATTTGTGGAATGGCTTCAAGTTCATGTATCAGCACTGTCCGCACATCTCTTTCCATAACAGGAAGCAAACCAGACAACTGTATGATATTATGGTGGTCAAAACCTAAATCTTTGCAGTTGACAAAGCGTATTTGCATCATTACTACCAATGCAGCGACAATGAATACAACACTGACGGCAAGTTGCAAGGTAACGGCCATACGTCTTAGCGCCGGCTGACCCGTTATTTTTCTTTTTGAAAGATGACGCATGGTCAATCTGATCAACCGCCAAAAAGGAATTAAACCGATAAGCAATATCAATGTCACTACTCCTGTTCCGCAGACAACGAAAAGATGAATTAAATTCGACATTCCCATCGTTATATTCAGCAACCCGGAAAATAAGGGACGGGTCAGGACGATAAAGCTACAGGCAAGAATTAACGATATAATGAGCGAACCTGCCAACTCGAATATCATCTGCACGATGAGTTGTCTGTTTGTAGCCCCATGTACCATACGCTGACGCAACTCGCGAATACGTTGGCGAAAAATGCCGAGATGCATGTTCAGAAAGTTGAATAACGCGCTGAACAGTAATAATATGCCGGCTAAAATAAACAATCTTATAAAATTAAGCGTAAACGGCACATCGGCGTTTAGTTTGTGGCGAACGTCGCTTACAGGCAATATCTGTAACTCAATACCGGTGTTGGTTTCCAATCGCGATGTGATATCACGCAATTGTTTAGCAATCTCACCGATGTCGGTTTGGGGATGAAATTTTACATACAACTGCATGTTGAACGCTGTCCACTGTACCTCTTCAGGCATCTCTGCATAAGTATTAAGCAAATCGGAGTAAAGGATAACATCGAATGATAAATTGGTGTTGGGAGGAGGGTCTCTCACAACGGCAGTAACCGTATAGGGCGGATCGAAAAATAATATATTACTCTGGATTTGCTGCCCGATGGCTTTTTCCACATCGCCAAACATACTTTTGGCTACTGTTTCAGTCAGGACAATGTTGTTCATAATTTGCAATGGTTGCCGAGCGTCGCCGCAGACAACTGTTTGCGGGAAAATCCGGATCAACAAAAAAAGCAGTTGAGGCTCCCATAGCCGGAAAATGTTCATGCAGTTTCTTTTCCAAAATCCCGGGCGCCCTTTCGTTCACCTTGCCCGATTGCTTTTCCACTGCATAAATGCGGTAAATTTGCGCTGCATCAGGATAGAAACTGTCGTAGGACGTTTCATAACGCAACCAGTAAAGCGCAGGAACGAAACAGGCAAGACCGAATGCCAACCCGAAAATACCGGTCAACGATTGCGTTTTGTATTTCCACATATTGCGGAAAGCGATTTTTAAATGATGGGTAAACATTTTTGATAATGATTAATGATTTAATGATTAATGATTAATGATTATATTGATCATTATAAATTTTCTTCTGTTCACGGAGCAGTTTTCTCATTTCATCGACCTTTTTTGCGTTTTTGGGGTCTTGGGCTAAATTATTGAGTTCCCACGGGTCGTTTTTCAAGTCGAACAGTTGAACGGTTTCAACGCCGTCCACCTGATATTCGATCAATTTAAAATTGTCTTTTCGGACGGCCCGTTGCAGATGACGATAGGCGTAAAACATGACATCACGTTTCTTTTTCGATAAAACGGATTGCGATTCAACCGATGCAGGAACCGGAGTTTTGGTAAGCTCGCAAAGTGTTGGGAATATATCCTGCAGGTAGGTGAAACGTTCCTCCTTTTTGCCGGCTTCGAATCCTTTGCCGACAAAAATAAGCGGCACTTTCACACTGTGTTCATACAGGTTTTGTTTTCCGAGAAGTCCGTGTTGCCCGACCGCTAAGCCATTATCGGCGGCGAAGACAATAATTGTATTGTCATACAACCCCTTGTCTTTGAGCGCTTTTATGACGCGACCTATCTGTTCGTCCAAATGGGTGATCATCGCATAATACCGGAGAATTTCCTTTTTTACATCCGCTTCATTACGGGGGAACCCAAGGAGTACTTCGTCCCTGATTCGCATCTCTCCGTTGTTGAAAGGATGCTCGGTCATGAAGTTTGCAGGCAGCGCTATTTTGGCCGTGTCGTACATTGCCATGTATTCAGGCGGCATCACACGCGGGTCGTGTGGCGCCATGTAGGCCACATACATGAAAAATGGATTTTCACCGTCGCATTGATTGATAAACTCAATGGCCTGGTCGCTGAACAGTTCGCTTGAATGTACGCCGCTTTTGATATGGTCGGCGTCGCGGTAGGCCACTCTCTGTGTTTCAAAACTGACGGTGTAAGGTATGCGAGCAGCATATTCGCCCGTCTGGTCGTAATCGAAAGCCGGGACGTTCCAGTGGTCGGTCATGCCGCCGAAAAATATTTCGCGCCCATCGCCAAATCCGCGATTGAATGATTCCTTGCCATTATGCCATTTGCCGATGCCGAATGTACGGTAACCTGCACCGCGGAATGTTTCGCCCATCAGGGTGTGTTCTTGCGGAATAGTCTGTCCTTCGCCTTTGATGGAAAACAGGTAACGCCCTGTCATCAGCATAGCACGGCTGGGCATACTGACAGCGCCACTGGTGCCTCCCATGATATAATTGTTTGCGAATGTCGTTCCGTTTTGTACGAATTGATCGAGGTTGGGGGTGATGATCTCGTTGTTACCCAACGCACGAATCGTGGTAGAACGCATGTCGTCGGCAAATAGAAACAGGATATTGGGGCGTGATTGCGCCTGTCCTAAGGATGGCGTCAGCAAACAGGTTGCCAAAACGCCGGAAGATATGGATTTACTATACATGAAGAATTATGAATTATTAGTCCTTACCACTTTCATGGCCATCGCCGCCCATTCCCATAATTTTTGCGGGCGGTATCCTACGGTTGAAATGTCTTTCATAATCAACTCTACGTTACAGCCTTTGGCGGTCGCTAAAAAATCTTTTAATTGTTTTTCCGCTTCATTGATGTCCCACGAAACAAAGACGGCGGGCGACGGTTTACGGCTTAGTACATAGCGGTCGCCAAAGTTCTCTACTGCTAATCGACTGTCGACCCATGGACTGATAGAGACCTTTCGGAGGTTGGGGATGCGGGATAATACTTCCGCCTTGATGTCTAATGGTTCACAGCAGCCGTAATAAGTCAGTCCGAACCGTTTCAACCAGCGGAGATCGTGTTCTACGGCAAATTCCCAGTGCATTTCGGGCGAAACCGATGAAAATATCTGGGCATTGGAACAGCCCCACATGTTGTGGGCGCGGATATGGGCTGGGTCGAAATCCGGGCCGGGCAATTCGCTTGTATATCCATATCCGCCCGAACCGATTCGGGTATTGTTACAATCAAGGCTCAGTAAATTGAGGCTTTCGAATTGGTCGAGTTCATACATCCATGCCTCTACCATGCGCTCGTAGGCGGTGTGTACCATTTCGGGACGCATATACAAGTCGAGCATGGCTTCTTCTACGCCCCACCAACGAATCAGGAAATCCCAGGGTGTATACCAGATATGGGTCTGACCTGTCTTTTTGACCGGTATGATATCAGAAAACAAATCATCCATGGCCTGAAGGCTGTATAACGTCGCTTTCTCCATATAGGTTATTTCCGGCATTTTAATCTTTTCGATGTCTTGCGGTTCTTTTATCTGCACCTTGAAATGCCGCGAATAGATGTCGTTGTTTGCGTCGGTATGCACGGTATCGACCTGTTCGACGATCCCGAAATCGGTGGTACGGTAAACGACAGGACAATCCAAGTAATCGTTGATAATCATGTCGCATGATAAATGCTTCCACTGGTAAATGGTGCGTCGCAGGTTCTGCTCCAGGTCTCTTGCCCAGGGATGAACAGTTTGCAGGGTTAGTTCGTCGTTGACATTCATCTCATGCCAGGGGATTTCGTTGATCCATACCATCGGTCGTTCCTGCTGTAAATCGTTCAGCCGCTGCCAAAGAAGCGCTTTCTCCTTGTGTACGGGTAAGGCGGCGATTTTTGCAATCTTGTCGCCTAACATTCGCAAAATATCTTTTTCCCGAGAGGTTAAAAAAATCTCCTCTTCCATCGGAATTTGTGGCTTATGACTCGGATCGTGTAACATAATTTTATTGATTATTGTTTGACGGCTTTTCTTCTCCCCGGATAAACCGGCCGACATTAGCCAGTGTTTGTACATCAATATCCCTGATCTCTCCATTATAATCGGGGCCGACGTCGATTGAAAATATATTCCCGTATTTGATAGCGCCAAGGTAATCCTGGTATAATTTTTCAGCTGGATGACAAAGCGCGTCATGTTCGGGTAAAGAATAAAACCAGTCGGCGCCGCCTTTATGTCCGGGTAAGATGGGATAGGTAAACTCGGCAACCAAATAACCGTTATAGGTCTCATGTTCCTTGCCATATACGGATGCATCGCTATCTCCAAGCGCGCCGGGCGTACCCCTTTCCCTCAGACGGATTCGTCCGGACGGTTCGCCATGATTGTAGCCTGAAAAACAATCCGGCTGAAGGCGGTACACCCATCGGGTTGTTTCATCATGCGACAATCCGGCATCTCCCTGCGCATAGTCGAACCATATAAATTCAATGGGGCCATATCGGGTTAACAATTCCTTTAACTGTTCTTTTTTTATTTCCGGATTCGTTCCGCCATCTTTTGAAAAGACGGCGCCGGGGAAGGTCCAGTCGCCTTCAGAAAAATAATAAGCCAATTTAAGCCCGTATTTATCGCACGATTCCTTGAGTTTGGCCAGCACATCAATACCCAAAGGACTGTTAGTGACTTTTTTATCTGTAGTCTGAGTGTCCCACAGGCAAAAGCCGTCATGATGCTTTGTCAGAAACAGGATATATCCCATACCTGCATCTTTTGCTACGCGACACCATTGGTCGGTATTACATCCGGTCGCCTTAAAATACGAAGCGTCTTTGCCTTCGGTCGGCGTCCATTCCTGACCTGAAAAGGTGCTGAAAGACCAGCAGATAAACATGCCGAATTTCAAATCTTTTATTTGCTCCGCCCGTGTTTTATTGTCTGTTATCTGTTGAATCAACCGGATGGTTTCGCCCGGTTTCATTTCAATCGTCCAAATGCCGTTTTGCTCATTCAATAATTTTCCGCCGGCTTCCGTGTAATTTCCACCGTTTGGTTTCTGTAGACGTAGTGTTCCTCCTTTTTCCGATTCGACTGTTATTTGGGAGAGCGTCCCGTTTTCTATCCGCGCCGACACGAGGAATGCGCCTGTTGCGCGTAATCTGTCGAACGATACATTTTCCCATGAGACGGGGATAGCCGGAAACAGCCGGATGATGCCGGTATGGCTTTGCATCAACATCTCATGTATACCCGAAGCAAAAGCCATATTGCCTTCCAGCGTAAACGGCCGGTAGGTGAAGTTCGAGAATCCCATTTTTGTCTGGTCGCCATTGGCATGGAAAGTGTTGCGCAAACAGAAATGCTCGGCAAAAATACGCAAGGCTTTCGCGGCGCCCTCGCCGTCCATGGCGCGGGCTTTTACGTTGCCCAGCCAGCTGTAGGAGTAACCACACCAATAGGCAGGGCCGTATTCGTCTAATTTGTTGATGGTTGCCCTGATGATGTCGCGGTCGCGTGCGCCATAACTCCAGTCGATCAAACCCAACGGATGGAAAGCCATGATGTTGGAAAAATGGCGGTGTGATTCGTTGTAGGGGAATCCCGGGGCGAAAGTCAGCGCTTGCTGTTCGTCCAAGTCGACATCGGGCCATTCGGAGAGAATCGTTTTCCAGCGAACGGCTTCTGCCGTCAGTCCAAGTTCGGAAGCTAATTCTGCGGCTGCCGTATATACAAAACGAATCAGTCCCAGATCGAAGTTAGTAGTCGTATGAAACCAGGCTTCCAAGCTGTTATTATATATCTCAGGGCTTGAACTGATTGGCAGTTTGCGTTTTTGTTGTTCATCGCGGACGGAAAGATTATCTAAAAAAACCGCTACTTCTTTCATGTACGGGTAAGCGCGTGTTTGCAGGAAATCCCTGTCCTGCGAATAATGCCAGTGGAGGTAGAAATGTTGCGCTAACCATGCGGAGACCGTCGGCCCCATTGAATATTGTATCCACCCGGCCATGGGTTCGCCTGTGAGTGTGGCCACGCCGGGTACGGCAAGCCCTTCGACGCCGAAATAATCCGTGGTATACCGTTTGTTAGCGGGTATGGTTTCCCAAAGCCAGTTGAGGTAACCCAAGCCTTCTTCCAACCGGTTGCCGGTATAGCAGGGCCAATAACTGAGTTGGGTGTTGAGGTCGTGGTGATAATCGCCTTTCCAGGGGGGAAGTTTCCCGTTATCGGCCGTCCAGACAGCTTGTAGTGACACAGGCGGCGAATAACTGCGGGCAGCCGAGCCAAACTTATACATTTCGTTGTAGTATTGCTTCGCCAAAACAGGGTCGGGGAGGTCTATCGTTGATTTTTGCCAGTAATTATTCCACCATAGGTTGTGTGTTTTGTAGGATTGGGCGAAGCCTTGTTTCAGGGTTTTTTCGGTTAATGCAACGAGTTTGCCCTCCGGGTCTCCGGTCTCCGGCTTAGGGTTCATCGTCCACTTCCCTTCCGTATTTCTATCGATATTAGGCTCAATGGTCCATACCCCTTCCAGATTTTTGCCTTTATAGCGATAGCTTACAGCTATTTTGTAATAGAAACCTTCGCTACCCTTTTGGTGGTAAACAAGGGTATTCCCGTTTGAGGTTATTTCGCCTTGCGGATATCCCAACCTCCGCAGGTCTTGTCCGGTCACCGAATTGGACACGCCTCCGGAAGGCGACTGGTACATAGGCGGAACTAATACAGGGCTGAAGTCGGCCGGTATGTTCTCAAACCGGAACCATCCCATATTTTCAGTAGCATGTACAAATGTTTGCAACCGGGCGCCGTCAGCCCATTGTACTTCGCATAGTGCATTGTTCAGGAATAATTGCACCTTGTCGACTTTGCCTAATCCTGTCGTGTTAAATTCCAGCGCTCCGCCGGGTATTTTCGTCGGGAAAGCCGAACTGTCGTAGGGCACATCGTACATTTGCTGTACCGGTCGGTAGTCCTTTTTGGCGACCTGTTCCTGCACCCATTTGAAGTTGCGAACCGCTAACGAATCGCGGTTGACCATCGGACGCAAGTCCCAAAGCCCGACATGGTCGAGCGACATGCGTAGCGAATTGTCCTTTTGCCATACAAGCGCCCCGATGATGGCGTTGCCTAACGGCATACCTTCGTCCCAAGTGACGGCCAAATCCGAAAAAATCAGGTCGTTAGGCGAAGGAGATAAAATAATGCGATCACTATTGCATCCTGTTATTAAGGAAGCGAGGATCAATGTACAAGTAAAATGAACAATGAACAATGAACAATGAACAATGAAATCTTTTTCATTATTGCTTGGGTGTGAGGGATTACATGTTTGTTTCATACGAAAAAAATGATTAATGATTAATGGTTAAATTTTCATTATTGATTGGGTGTGATTAGAACTGCGTCTAACTGGTGGAACTGTAGTTTGCAGGGGGGATTAAAATGGGCTGAAGTGACATAATTTATCACCGAATGTAGTAGTTGTCGGGTGGCGGCTCGCTTTTCGATGTCTTTATCGGGGTCGACGGCGAGGACAAACAAGTTGCCATTCCCTGCCTGCGTTTCAAATGAGATACCTAATTTGCGGTTGAATTCGTAGGTGTCGATACTTTGAATGATGGGGGTTAATTCTTTTAAATCGTTTATTTCCAGAGCAGTTGCATAGTTTAAAATATCCCACCATTGCCAGTCGGCGTAATAAGAGGTTGGAAAACCGGCGAATATGGGATGTTTGTAGTCGATCAGCGTGCCCACAATCATTGGCGGTGTTCTGAACATGATGGGATTCCAGAAGTGACTGGCAAATTTAGCTTTCCGGCCATTGACCAGAGCAGGAATCAGTAATACATTCTTGCCTTGCATTAGCATTTTCTTTGTCTCATCATCCCAGGTACGTACAAGCTCAAATCCTTCGACGGGATTTTTTTCACGGGACGGAACCACCCATATATCCCATTCATTCCTGATTTGTTCATCAAGTAGCACTTTTAATGTTAATTTTTGGGCGGAAACAACCTCTTTTAAATCGACAGCCATCACGCCCAACGAATCGACAGTAGCACGTGGAATCGTTTTGATAGTTTGTGATCCTTTACCGATAACCGCCCCCGATTCTGTTTCTAACCGCCATGTAATTTTTTTCATTCGGAGAGGCTCTTTTCCGTAATGATAGATATCCAACCTGGCTTTAAAGGTTTCGTTATTCGTATACACGCGTTGTGGAAAACGGGCTAATAAAACCGTTGGGCCGCACGATTCACGGAACTTTTCAGGACTGACTAACCCCTTACTTTCCCAGAAAGCATCGAGTATGCCTACATACGCGCTCCCCTGTCCGGGAAAATCAGCCAGGCCAAGTAATTGGAATCCGCCCGAATTGGAGGTGCGCAACAATGATTCGTTCACTTCTTTGTACTGTAATACCGTATGCGCTCCGGTAGCCCTGAAAAAATCCGTTGCCTGGTGTAACATGCCATTTGCTGCCAACCGTTCGCGGAAAACCTCAAAATTGCGCGGTTCCAATACGCCGCTATACTTAACTGTTTCGTCAAAATTGGGATACATGCATTGCTGACCTGTCTCGTGCGCTATCACCGGAACATCGATATCCGATTCTTTACTCCTGTCGCCCATGGTAGACGGAATACCCTCATATACGGTGATTCGTCCCTTACCGGTAACATGTGATGTATAATACTGGTCGGCTTTGACATGCGTCCGCGCGGTGGAAGCCGAGTAAAGCCGACGGTTATCATGCTGTTGAGCCTTGATAACCAAATCTTCCAACACATCGAAATCGCCCTCATTTTCGTTACCGTTGCACATCAGGATAAAAGAAGGATGGTTGCCGTATTCGTCTAATACAGCATACATTTCGTTTTCAAAGAACGCACGTCGGGCCGGATATTTCCCCACATCTTTGATCCACATCGGCAATTCGACCTGCAGATACATGCCTGTTTCATCGGCAGCGACGAAAGCGGCTTCGGGTGGACACCATGAATGAAATCGGACGTGGTTCATCCCATAGCTTTTGATAGTTCCGAAGATACGGCGCCAGTCTGTCACATCGGTCGAAGGATAACCGGTAAGCGGGAAGACGGCGCAATCGAGCACGCCGCGCAGATGTATATCACTGTCATTGAGCCGGATATGGTGTCGCCCCTGCTCAACGTTTCGCATACCAAAAACGACCTCGCGCCGGTCATACATATCGTCTACGTACAAAGAAGCTTCCAACCGGTACAGGTTGGGCGTGAACTCATCCCATAATAGCGCCTTCTTTCCTAAAAACAGTTCCGTGATAATCCCTGTTGTATCCATCAGTTCATAGTCAGACGACACGGAAGTCACCTCATTGCCGTCCTTTTCATACACGCTAAAAACCAACCTTCCGCTTTTCCCCATTCCGCCGGAAGAAATATCCATCTCCGCCCTGATTATTCCCTTTGAAATGTCGGGATATATATTCAACCGTTTGATGTATACTTTGTCTTTAGCTTCGAGCGCGATTTTTCCGACGATGCCGTTCCAGTTCGTTTGCGTATATTCGGTTGTTCCGTGATTCCATTGGTCCATAGGATATTTAAGGCGGTTGTCAACACAGAGGGTTAAGGTATGAACGCCGGGCGTCAACAGTCGGGTCAATATGAAACGATTGGGCGTACTCAACCGTTCGCCTGTTCCGCCTGACTGACCATCTACATATACAGTTGTTTCCCAATGGCAACGTTCCAGATGAAGTATGATTTCCTTGTCATTCCATGCATCCGGTATGACAACGTCGCACTGATACCATGCCATACCCATGTACTCGAATGTACGCGTAAGCCTGTCGACATGCCTTGCCGTTGTCCGGATTCCTTTACCACCCTGGTCGGTCGAGCCGGGGAGCATGATAGATTCCGACAATTTACTCAGATACAACGCCGATCCGGGCGTTTTACCAAAGCCTATCGGGTCGAGTTGAAAACGCCAGATGCCGGAAAGGTCAATATACCGCGTTTCGGCTTTCAAAGATGGAAGACTTAAATCCGGACATGCAATAATAAAAGTAAACAATAAAATGCGGAAAAATTTTTTCATACGAGAAAAATGATTAATGATTAATGATTAATGGGTAAATTTTCATTATTGCTTGGGTGTGAGAGATTACATGACTGTTTCATGCGAAAAAATTTACATGCTTTTTATAATAAATCGAGAAATACAAGATGTACATATAAGCCAATAACGGCAGACATAAAGCGATGGCCATGCTTCCGGCATATTCTGCAATATATCCCATCATGGGCGTGAATACTACTCCACCCACGATAGCCATCACCAGAATGGAACCCCCGATCTTGGTCTGTTCACCCAATCCTTTGATACTGGATGCAAAAATCGTAGGATACATCAATGACATGAAAAAACTGGTAAAAAATATAGCCCAAACGCCTATCCAGCCAGGGAATAAAATACCTAATCCGACAAGCAGGATATTGATAAGGCTGTATAACGCCATGAGCCGTACCGGTTGAATGTATCGCATGATCCAGGTCGCGGAAAAACGCCCTAAACCGAAAGCGACTAACGTGCCGGTAAGAAAATATCCTGCGACTTTTTCGGGCTGGCCTGTGTAATCCTGAATATATGGAATAAAATAACTCCATGTGCCTACCTGCGCCCCTACATAAAAAAACTGCGCAACAACGCCTTTCCAAAAGCAGGGATAATGTAATAAGTCTTTGAAGCGTTTCTTTTTATCAGGTGGTTCATCCATACCACCCGAACTGTTCGTTTTTGGCCTTGCAGGTTCATCCATTTCATCCGGGAATTTAGTCCGGATGATAAGCATAGCCCAGATAAAGGCGAAAATGGCGAGGAAAATGTAGGGTTTAACGACCCGCAAGGTTTCCTGATGCAGAAAATGGTCGTATTGTCCGGCAAGTTTCATGGCTGAAATCTCCTCTGCACCAGGTTCTACGCCCGAAAAAATAAAGATAGTACCCAACAGAACACCTGTAACAGAGCCGATGGGATTAAAGGCCTGAGAAAAGTTTAACCGTTGTTCGGAGGTAGCCGGATTCCCTAAAATGGATATAAAAGGATTCGCGCCTGTTTCAAGAAATGCTAATCCGGAGGCTATGACAAACAACGACATCAGGAAAAAACCATATTTACCGATGTGAGCGGCAGGCCAGAATAGGATACACCCGACAGCATAAAGTAATAACCCGAACACAATGCCTGTCTTGTAACTGAACCGCCGCATCATCATAGCGGCAGGTATGGCCAGCAGAAAATACCCAAGATAGAAGGCGGATTGAATCAGTCCCGCCTCGAACCTTGATATCTCCATTGCTTTCATAAACTGCTTGATCAATACGCCATTCAGGTTATTGGGGATACCCCACATAAAAAATAATACGGTAACCAATATGAATGGGAATAGTAATCCCTTCGTTATAAATCCTTCTTTCTTGTGCTTTTCAGTCATACGATGATTCAATAGTTAGTTATAATAAATTATATATCAAATGAATAGCTGATTAATTAAGCAGAAGCGGATAAATAAATCAACTTTTCAGTTGACAAAGATAAGCCAAGTTTTTTTAAAAGAGGCAACGATTCGTATAAATTTATCGATAAAAACGTTGAAATGAATCATGGCTACTTGAATTTTTGAAAGAATCAGATTCATGTTGTATTAGAATTAGGAAAGGACGGCTACGGGGTTTCATTCAAGGAAATAACGAACGTAATAGGATTTGGCGAAACGGTAGAACTTGCAAAAATAGATGCAAAGGCGGCATTGGAAAGTTATGTATTAGTGTTGAAACCTGAAAAAAATACGGAAAAATTTGATGATAGTAAAAATACTATTATCTTTGTACGTCCTTCTACTGATTTTTTCGGCGATTTATTAAAATCAATTGAAAATCAATCGGGATTAGTTTTTTAATCCCGAAAAAATAAAATAAAGATGAACAAAGTAATTGTTAATGTAGGTAAAACGCCACAAGGATACAGCGCTGACATTGATATAATACCAGGCTGGGTATTAGGTACGAACGGTTCTTTTGCGGAATTTAAAAAAGAACTGCAAGACAGTATAGCCATTTATTTGAAATGGGCAAAAGAAGATGGGGAGGAATACCCTGATGTCTTTGACGGGCAATATGAATTTGAATACAAGTTCAACATAAAAAGTTTGCTTTGTTGCTATGATGGAATATTAAGTCGGGCAGCTATTTCGCGTATAACAGGAATCAATGAACGGCAGTTAGGGCATTATATTTGCGGTAACTCACGTCCCCGAAAAGAGCAGGAAATAAAAATCATCAATGGCTTCCACCAATTAGGGAGAGAACTGATGTCGGTTTCGGTCTAATCCCTGTGGACGCGCTTGTATTTCAGGTACTGTAGCAGGATTTGTTACATGGCTATTAGCATGTAACAAATAATGCCTAATAAAATCGCAACTGTAGAAACGAGAAATATATTACGGCTTTTAAATGAAATGCAAAAAAATAATCGGAAAAAAGAACGGAATGTAAACAAATGTTTACTACGTCAAGCGGAGAGACAGGGATTCGAACCCTGGGTACCCGTAAAGAGTACAACGGTTTTCGAGACCGCCCCGATCGACCACTCCGGCATCTCTCCTAAAAGCGCTGCAAAAATAGATAAAAAAAAGAGAATGACAAAATTTTGTCGAACTTTGTTAGTTTTTTGACTTAACCCTCAATTTTTTTATTTTTTATACTTTTTAGTCCTTAATTCACGAGAAAACGCTATCTTTGCATCAATTATGTCAGGGGGACGGAGGAGTTGACATAATGTCAATTCCTCCGTCCCCCTGACATAAAAAAATTAAATAAAATGGAAATTATCAATCAAACGCTCAATAAGCTGATCCCGATAGCGGATGAGTTATTGGAAATGGAAATACCGCAGTTAGGTATGATTCAGGCCGGCTTCCCCTCCGAAGCGTATAATTACATGGAGGAAGGGATTGATTTTAACCGGTTGTTAGTGAGGAGTAAAGAATCAACTTTTTGTCTGATTGCCGGAGGCGACAGCCAGAAAGGCGACGGCATCTTTAAGGGGGATATGTTAGTCATTGATAAATTGGCCGAGCCTTATGAAAATTCTATTCTTGTTTTTTCCATCAACGGCGAATTTACGTTGAAACGCCTGAAATACGGGGTCGGTTTCATTGAGTTGGTCTCATCCAATCCAGATTATCCATCCATCGTCCTGCGCGAAGGTGAAGAGCTCCGTCGTTGGGGGGTGTTGCGATTCGCCATTAAAAAATTCTGATTATGTACGCATTAGTGGACTGTAATAACTTTTTCGTTTCCTGCGAGCGCGTTTTTGATTCACGCCTTGAGGGGAAACCGGTTATTGTGCTTTCCAACAATGACGGATGCGCTATCGCGAGAAGTAACGAAGCGAAAGCCCTTGGGATAGGCATGGGCGCCAATTTTTTTGAGATTGAGGAAATAGTAAAAAAACATGATGTACAGGTTTATTCCACGAATTTTGTGCTTTATGCCGATATGTCGCTGAGGGTCAAAGGATTGCTTTCAAGGTTCTGTCCGGAGGTTGAAGATTATTCCATTGATGAAAGTTTTCTTGATTTTAACGGATTTGAAAATTTCAACCTAAAGGAATATGGCGCTACGATAGCTCAAACCATCAGGCAGGGTACGGGAATACCCGTATCCATTGGTATCGCTCCGACAAAAACGCTTGCTAAAGTGGCCAATCGATTCGCCAAGAAGTACCCCGCCTATCAAAGCGTATGCCTGATAGATACAGACGAGAAACGGATGAAGGCGTTGCAGAAAATGGAGATAGGCGATGTCTGGGGCATAGGTCGACAACACACCAAACGTCTTACGGCTATGGGTGTCAGGACAGCCTTCGACTTCACACAATTACCGCAGGCATGGGTGCGCAAAAACATGACGGTTGTCGGCGAGCGTACCTGGAGCGAGCTAAGAGGCATCCCTTGCATAAAAATGGAGTTTGTAGCCCCTCCCAAACAATCTATCATGGTCTCGCGTTCCTTTGGGAAGATGATAGCGGATTATACCACAATCAGCGAAGCGATTTCGACCTACACCTCCATGGCGGCGGCGAAACTGCGCAAACAAAAATCGTGCGCCAAATCAATGCTTGTTTTTGTCGATTCGAATCCTTTCCGTGAGGATTTGGAGCAATATAGCCGGCATATCATTCTTAATTTGCTTGTTGCAAGCAACTCCACTCAGGAGTTGATACAATATGCACTCGAAGGATTGAAAAAGATTTTCCGCCCCAAAATTTTGTACAAGAAAGCCGGTGTAATGCTCATGGATATTTGTCCCTCAAATATCATACAGGCAAACTTATTCGATACCGTCGACCGCAAAAAACATCACAACCTGATGGTGGTGATGGACAGGGTGAACGAGTATTACGGCAGAAACACGTTGAAGATTGCCGCCATGGGCGACGGCCAAGCCTGGAAGATAAAGCAGGAACGCCTATCCCCCTGCTATACGACACGCCTTTCAGACCTCCCCAAAACCGTCTGACTCCGCCCATTCCCCCTTTCCCCCCTTAACCCATTCGCCCTTTCGCCCCTTAACCCTTTCCCCCCTTAACCCCCTTTCCCCCATGTGCTTCTATAATTCATTCAGCAAAAGAGCTTTAGACTTAGCCAAACGATACGGTCGCAAGTCCGATGTCATCGAAATAGTACAGGAGATTTTAGACGAGCAGTATAAAATTACTTCTTTTACGCATCCGGACTGTCCGGTTATCACAAACAATCCGGACATCCACATCGCTAAATGGGGATTAATACCCCGATGGGTGAAAAGCGTCGAGGAAGCGTCGAAAATAAGAAAAATAACATTGAACGCCCGTGCCGAAACGGTTTTCGACCTGCCTTCTTTCCGTATTCCGATACAAAGCAGGCGATGTCTGATTCCAAGTACAGGTTACTTTGAATTTCAGCACGAAGGTAAAAATGTCGCGCCGTATTATCTGTTTTTGCGGGATGAACCCATTTTTTCATTAGGCGGTATCGCTGAGTTATGGCGCAATCCCTCTTCAGGAGAAACTGTGCAAACATTTACCGTTCTGACCACTACCGCAAACCCGTTATGCGCTATCATTCATAACGGAGGTAAAAATCCGTATCGTATGCCTGTAATTATAGACAGAGAAAAAGAAGAGCGTTGGCTCGCCCATTCGCTAAAAAAAGATGAAATAAAAGAATTTTTCGTCCCTTTTGAAGCGGACAGGATGGATGCTTACCCCGTTGCAAGCGATTTCCTGAAAAGGAATCCGAAGGATCCCGCCATCATCAAGCCTGCAGCTTGAATCAAGTTCGTTTAAAAAAGAGAGCGCTCTCTTTTTTAAACGAGGATATTCCTTGCATACTGAACGCAGGTTTTCACCTCTTTCACCTGATTGGACCAGGGTTTGATTGCGTATTCCAACTCTATGTCCAAATAGATAGGCCAGCCTTCTTTTTTAATCAGTAACAATAATTCTGCCAAAGGCACTTCTCCTTGTCCCCATACCTGGTTTTCGTCAGCAGGTTCGGTTTTGGGACCTGTTTTGTCTTTTAAATGGATACTGTAAATACGGTCGTGGTATTTACGGATGAAATCACACGGGTTCAAACCGGTTGATCCGTAATAGTGGCCGGCGTCGAAGTTCAGCATTACAGCTGGCGAAACAGCTAAGAACGGGTCAGCGCTGAAGCCTTCCGTCCCAAATTGTGCGTGGTTGTGGAAGATCGCATACATACCATGCTTTTCAGCAAACGGAGCCATTCTCTTAACTGCCTCTTCTCCGATCTCTTCGCAAACGGCTTTAGCCCCCATCGCTTTGGCTGTGATGAAAGCATAGTCCATTTCTTCATCCGACCATCGGGCGGGCGAAAACTTCACGATGTGCACTTCTATTCCTGCTTCATCGAACAATTTCCGGGCCGGAGCCACTTTTTCTGGGGTAATCCCCACGCGGAACGCTTTCACTTCTTCATTGTATTTAGCTAACGCTGCCTGTGCAGCTTCTACCGCAGCCTGTTCTTCAGGCGTTAAGGGAGGCCGTTCCTGTCCGGGTTCCGGGCGCCGACGCATATTTGGCATTGCAGGTCGTGCAGGAATTCCCAGGAAAGTCTCGAGGTCGCCACTCATCAGTTCGATGGAGTTGATCCCTGTTTCCTTACAATATTTTACGATGTTTTCCAAGCCGGCGGGCATATTACGCCAGCTATAAGTAATAGCGCCGATCTGTACGCCGCCGAATTTGGAACCAAATTCATTTATACCCGGAAAAGACGGGCCTGTTTGACAGGAGGTTACTACTGGAGCCAAAGATACGGTTGCTAATGCAGCAGCCGATCCGCTCAAAAAACTACGTCTGGATAACTTGTTGTTCATTTCATTAAGTATTAAAAAATTAAAAATATATTTTATTGCTCATATTCATAGTGAAATAACATCGAACAAAACTATAAAACTGCCAAACTGTTAAAATTTTACATTGATGCCAAAACTGAAGTTGTTATATCCCGTACTTGCTTCGGCAAAGACGCCAAGCCAATTGGTAAGGTAAAAACGACCTCCTACATGAATATAACAATCGAATTTAGCACTGTCTTTTTCAATTTTATATGTTCTGATGTTGAAGTTAGGGTCAATGCCGGCATATGTATCAAGGCGGTCGACAAATTGATAATGCACATTCAGTCTAATCCCGAGTATGTAGATTTTTTCGACTTCTTTACCTAACTTATCCTGATAAAAGCCTCCGAAAAAGCCGCCCCCCAGCGTACACTCCTCTACAAAAAGTCTTGTCAGACCGTATTCATAAAAAGCAGAAACAGCAGTTTTGTTGTCATTGGCAAGCTTCACGCCTAAACTGACCCCTGCCAAATGATTCCCCTGTTCAAAAGCATACAAATCAGTATACTGTGCTTTTAATGGCAAGAAAAAGACGGCGACAAGCAGAATAAGGATTAATTTGTTGAATTTCATCCTTTACCCTCCTTTACCCTTATATGTAAAACAACAATTTCGGAATGGGTGCCGATGCGGTAGGGGGGGCCGGCGCATCCTACTCCGGATGTGATAAAAAACTGTGTGTTTCCTTTCCGGTAATAGCCGTATGGACATTCATATACTAAGTGTAATAATAATGAATAGGGCCACACTTGTCCGTTGTGTGTATGTCCATGAAGGGCGAGGTCTATTTGATTCATTGCAATTTCGTTCAACCGGTTGGGTTGGTGGTCGATCAGTATAACCGGCTTCAACGTGTCAACTTGTTGCATGAGCGTATGGATAGACGCCCTGTTGCGGCGATTGGTGAAATCGTCCCGCCCTATCAGGTAAAAAGAGGAATCGGGCGGTGTGTAGACGGAATCGACTAACAGGGTGATACCTGCTTTTTCGATCCACCGTAACTTGGCAAAACGGTTCGCACGGTATTCATGGTTGCCTAACGTCATGAATACTCCTATTGACGCTTTCAGATTCCTCAGGTCGTCTTCGATTTGTTGTTTCTCCGCAAAACGGGATTCATAATCGATGATGTCACCCGGAATAACTATTAAATCTGCATTTTGTTGGTTACACAGATCTACGGCATATTGAACCGTTTTTTTCCTGATCATTTCGCCAATGTGCCAGTCGCCGACAATGACAATCGTAAGACTGTCGCGCCCTGCTACATTCTTAGGGATAGTGATGTAGGCATGTTGAACGGTAGGGTAGCGAACATTACTGTATCCGAAAATCATCAGACCGGCAATCCCGAATGTAAGAAAGAAAAAAAGGAAGATTTTGGTTTTTTCCCAATAGAGATTTACATACATGGGATACCAGGCCCATCGTTTATTTATCAGGCGAAAAAATTCGAGGATAAGCAATATGATAGTCAAGTACATAGATGCGATATACCACGTGTTGCAAATCAGCATTAAGGGCAGAAATACTTCATCCGAAAGATAGTCATAAAACAGATAACCTGTAAAAAAGAAGGCAATCTCAAGCACAAAGATGAGTACAAACGGTATTTGCCAGCTTTTCTTTTGGGGAAGAGCCTGATGTCCGCGCCACAGGATATAAGCGCTAAACACTATCTGACCGAAAATCGATTGTAAAAATACATTCATGGCTGCAAAGATATTGTAAGTTGAGAGTAATACAAAAAAAAACGGGTTTTTTTATTTGTATTACCAAGGTAAAGCAATTCGGAAGTCTTTTTTTACTTGGTAGAAAGTTCAAAAACGACAATTTCACTATTGGAGCCTATGCGGAACGGCGGCCCCCAAAGCGCCAGGCCGGAGGTGACATAATAATGCGTTTGGTCTGTTTTTTTATATCCGTAGCTCAATTCAAAGAGGAAGTCCGTGAGATAGTTAAGCGGGATAACTTGTCCGTTATGTGTGTGGCCGCTTAATTGCAGGTCGGCTTTCATCTGTATCGCTTCGTGGAGGTTATACGGTTGATGGTCGATGATGATGACCGGTTTGCCGCCGTCGATTAGTATAGCCCAATCGTTGGCCGACAGCCGGTTCCGGTTGCTGTGATCGTCGCGTCCGACAATTTGAAGTCCGCAGGGCAGTGTCACTAACGAATCTTTCAGAAACTGTATGTTCGTTTTGCGTAAAAAGTCCCTGCAGTCATTGATTCCGCTGATATATTCATGGTTGCCGGGCGCCATAAAGATACCTAATCGCGCCTGAAGGCGGTTCAGTTCCTTATCCATCCCCTGTCTGATAGCAGGTACGACACTGTTATCAACCAAGTCGCCCCCGATAAGGATGATATCCGGATGCTCGGCGTTTATAAGGTCAATATCCCTTTTGAGTCGTTTTTTACCTGTACCATAACCCAAATGCCAGTCGCTGATAGCTACAATTTTCAATTTGTCCGTATTGACAAGGGGCTTGTTGACAGACACGTTGATAACTTGTTTCTTCGGGTGTTGATAATTGAAATATCCATAAAGCAATAAGCTGACTGTGAGCAGTAAAGAAAAGTAAAACCCGTAATCGAACGAACGGTTGAAAACTCTTATCAAATCGGTTATGGCAAGTAAAATGACCATATAAAGTATAAAAATAAGCCACCCGGTACCTGTTTGATAAAAAACATGTCCCAGGGTAAAAGGAATCTGTTTGGAATTGCGAAAAGCAAAAAGCGAAAGAAACAATAGCGAGCAGATCAAGTAAACAACGCTATAACAAAAGCGAAAGAAAAAAGAAAGATGTCCGAGGGCTTGCAACCCCCGGACAAAGACATAGATGTTACCCAGAATATATCCGGCTAAAAGGAATAAAAAGAATAAAGGCATACCTCGGATTATTATTGATTGGATAACCTGCCGGATTATTATTTAGGATAACCCACCGGATTATTAAGTATTAATAGCTGTGTATCCGATAATTTGAGCGCATTTTTCAATTCCGCTTTATCCATGGTGCCGCGTGGCACGGTCGCTAACCCGACTGCTGCACAGAAGATATTGATGTTTTGGTTGACAATACCTCCGTCCATAGCTGCCGTTAAACGGGTATTTTCAGAAGCCGGGTCGCCAAGTTTTTCAAGGTTGGCGACAAGGACAATACATACAGGCGCTGTCGCCGCAAAATCCTGCGATAATGCTACTGCTTTCCTGAAATCGCCCGCAGTCACACCTTTCAGGATATGGTTAGTGGCGTCGTAAAGATAAGCGCCGTCTTTATTGATGACATACACATCAATTTCCTGGCGATTCATGGCGGATGGGGCGGTACGCATTTCTGGGTCTGTACGGTTAACACCGTTAGCCGCCCATAATAAATCCGATAAGTCCTGTAAGGAGAGGTCTCTTGTGTCATATTCGCGGATCGATTTCCTGTCGGACAACGCTTTCATAAATGCTGAGCCGCGTGATTTGTTCGGCTCATTTAATTTAATATTCTGCAAATCCTGCGAAAATAGGCTCATAGTTGCCATGAGCGTTACGGTCAAAATGATAAAAATTCGTTTCATAAGGTAATAAAGTTAAAAAGGGTGAAGAGGTGTAGGAATTAATAATCAGTGATCGGCTTATACTTGGGTACCAATGTTTTTATTATAGACCAGCCAATCAGGTAGGCGACGGCGCAGATGCAGAAAATGATAAAATAGCCGGCGGGTTTACCTTCGAATCCCATGAATTGCATGTTGGTTGCCTCTGAGTAGGTAAAAAGTTTTCCGGCTGACATTTGCAGAAGCAACGAACCTAAACCGCCGGCCATACCCCCGATACCGACAATAGATGCTGTGGCAATTTTGGGGAACATATCGCTTACTGTCGTAAAGAGGTTGGCCGACCATGCCTGATGTGCTGCACAACCCATTGATATCAGAAGAATAGGTATCCACGCAGCGCTTCTGCCCATAGAATCGGCAAAATGAAACCCAAGGGGTTGCGCCAGCAAAACAAGTAATGGGAAAAAGGCAAATATCAGCATGGCCTTCATTCGGGCTGCATAAGGATTGGCTTTTGTCCGGTTGATAAAAATTGTAGGCAGTTTACCTCCATAAATGGATAAAACCGTTACGATAGCATATAGTGTGAATATCAAGGCCATACCCAACCCTTCGGACGTTTTAATCTGAAACTGGGAATATAAATAGGATGGCGTCCAGAACAGAAAGAACCACCATACGCCGTCGGTCATGAATTTGCCGAAAGCGAAAGCCCAGGTCTGTTTGAAAGTAAAGCATTTCAGGAAGGGCATTTTCTTTTCTTCGACAGCTTCTGTTGCGGTTTCCTTTAGTTTATCCTGCTCAATGTAATCTAATTCGGCTTTGTTTACAAACTTGCCTTTATTTTGAAAAACAGCGGGTTCACCATACAAAAACATCCAGAAACCTATCCAGATGAATCCTGTTGCTCCGATGATGATAAAGGCCCATTCCCATCCGAACGATTTAGCAAGGAGCGGGATTGTCAACGGCGCCGCCATTGCGCCAATGGATGCACCGGCATTAAATATAGAGGTAGCAAAAGCGCGGTCTTTTTTGGGGAAATATTCGGCAGTCACCTTGATGGCTGCAGGAAAGTTTCCTGCTTCGCCAATGGCCAGTACAAAGCGGGCGACTAAGAAACACCACATACTCACAGTTGCTATCACAACGGCAACACTACCTGTTGCTTTTGCTAATTCAACAGCAGAAGGTAGTCCTACCCACCACTCGGTAAAAATACCGCATAATGCGTGCATACAAGCGCCAATAGACCATAGTCCGATAGCCCATAGAAACCCTTTTTTTGTTCCCATCCAATCTATAAACCGTCCGGCGAACAACATAGCGATGGCATAAACTAAGGAAAAATAACCTGTAATTTTTCCGTAATGGAAATCGTTCCAGTGAAAAACGGGTTTTATAAACTCATCCCATGTAAGGGACAAAACCTGACGATCGAGATAATTAATAGTAGTAGCTACAAATAACAATGCACAGATCGTCCATCTGTAATTTGTCATTTTTCCTGATGTTTGTGATAAAATGTTCATATAGTTTTCAGTTTTCAGTTTTCAGTTTTCAGTTTTCCCCCCCATTTTCCCCATTCCTTTACCTTGATACACGTCCTGAGCCATCGCCTTTCATTAGATTTTCCACCTCGGCGATAGTTACCATGTTGAAATCGCCATAGATGGTATGTTTCAGGCATGAGGCGGCGACGGCAAAGTCTAATGCCTTTTGGTCGTCGCCCGGATAGGTCAGCAACCCGTAGATAAGTCCGCCCATGAACGAATCGCCGCCTCCGACACGGTCGACGATGTGTGTGATGTCGTACTGTTGTGATAGTTTCAGCAATCCGTCTGAATAAAGCACGCCGCTCCAGGTGTTATGGTTCGCATTGATAGCGCCGCGTAGCGTGACAATCATTTTCCTGCAACGCGGAAACAGTTTCATCATTTGGGTACAGACAGATTCAAATGCAGCCGCATCCACTTCGCCGCCGGTCGCTGTCACATCAAAGCCTTCCGGTTTGATTCCGAACACTTTTTCGCAATCTTCTTCATTACCTAAGATAACATCGCAGCCTTCCACTAAGGTCGGCATCACTTCGGCTGCTTTCTTACCGTATTTCCAGAGGTTTTTGCGATAGTTAAGGTCGCACGAAACGGTTACACCCAATTCATTGGCGATTTTTATCGCTTCGAGACAAACATCGGCTGCTCCTTGTGAAATAGCGGGGGTAATGCCTGTCCAATGAAACCAGGACGCCTCTTTAAAGATCGTTTTCCAGTCGATCATCCCTTTTTCGATGGTCGAGATAGACGAATTGGCGCGGTCATAGATGACTTTCGAAGCGCGCGCTACGGCGCCTGTTTCCAAAAAATAAATACCTATCCGCTCGCCTCCCCGTATTAAATTATCAACGCCAACGCGATGCGAGCGCAGATTCATCAGGCAAGCATCAGCGATATCGTTTTTCGGCAGTCGCGTTACAAAATCCGTTTCTATTCCGTAATTTGAAAGCGATACGGCCACATTTGCTTCGCCGCCACCGAATGTAGCAATCAACTCTTTTGTTTGTGAAAAACGCAGATAATCAGGCGTTGCCAAACGCAACATGATTTCTCCAAATGTAACAACCTTATTCATACTTTCCTTTTATTACTTAATTCACGCCCCAAAGATAAGTACTAAAAATAAATAACACAACTTTTTTGCAGTTTTATAATCAATAGGGCGCTAATTCTTCGGCCGGTTGATTGAGGAAGTCTTCATTGTTGCCTATCGGTTGCATCGCGGGCTTCGACGTTTCGGGGGTAGTGTTCATTTTTGAGGTATATTCCCTGTTAGCGCCTGATTCATTGAGGTTTTCAAATCGGATAAATGTATTTCGGAAAGATAGCCATAAATCGCCGATAGGGCCGTTACGATGTTTTGCGACGATTATTTCGGCTAATCCGATCAGGTTTCTGCCGTTTGAATCTTCTTTGAGGCCGTAATATTCAGGGCGATGGATGAAACATACCATATCGGCGTCCTGTTCGATAGCGCCCGATTCGCGTAAATCCGACAGTTGGGGTCGTTTACCTTCGGCGCCGGCCCGTCCCTCTACGGCGCGGTTCAGTTGCGAGAGCGCTATGATCGGAATGTTAAGTTCTTTTGCTAATCCTTTCAACGAGCGTGAGATCATGCTCACTTCCTGTTCGCGGCTTCCGTATGACATTCCGCTTGCGTTCATCAACTGGAGATAATCGATGATGACGCATTGGATATTATGTTCTCTTACTAATCGTCGTGTCTTAGTTCGCAGTTCAAAAATCGACAGGCTTGGCGTATCATCAACATAGATAGGCACATTGTACAGTTCATTTGCTTTAATGTCTAATTGTTCCCATTCATAAGCTTCGAGTCGTCCGCTTTTGAGTTTCTCACCGGGCAATTCGCACACATTGGACAGCAGTCGGGTGACTAACTGCAGGTTGCTCATTTCGAGCGAAAACAGTGCGATTGGCGTTTTGAAATTGACGGCCATATTTTTCGCCATGGACAGGACGAAAGCGGTTTTCCCCATCGACGGGCGTGCGGCAATGATGATGAGGTCGGATTTTTGCCAGCCGGATGTGATTTTATCCAAGTCGGTAAATCCACTGCCTAATCCGCTTAATCCTTCTTTTTTTCGCGCGGCCAATTGTATTGAGTTAATCGCTTCGTTAATAACGGGATTAATCTGTTTGGCTTCTTTTTTGATATTCCGTTGCGATATCTCGAACAGTTTGCCTTCGGCTTCCTGCATTAGATCGTCTACATCAATCGTTTCATCATACGCTTTACCTTGAATTAATCCTGCAAATCTGATCAATTCGCGTGAAAGGAACTTTTGAGCGATGATCTTGGCATGGTATTCAATATGTGTCGCTCCTGCCACATTTCCTGTCAGTTCGGACAGGTAAGATGCGTCTCCGACGGCTTTCAGATTCCCGTTTTTCTTTAACTGTTCGGTCACGGTAAGCAGGTCGACCGGCTTCCCGTTTAAATTCAGATCAACGATAGCCTTGAAGATCAGCTCATGTTTTTCATCATAAAAACATGCCGGAAGTAATATCTCGCTGATAGTTGAGAAGGCGTCGCGATCGAGCATCAGCGCGCCTAAAACAACTTTTTCTATATCTAAAGCCTGCGGCTGGATTTTACCTGTTTCCGGTATTACGATGGTTTCAACGCTTTTCGGTTTGACTGTTTTTCCTGTTTCTTTGGCCATATTCTATTTTTTTTGACCGCCAAAAGTACGCTATTTCCCCCGAAAGTCCACGCTTACGGGAGAAATAGTTATGAGCATCTTTTGAACAATCTGATTACTGTCCGACAAATTCGGCTAATTCGCATGTCTCTTCTTTACCGATGGTATGAAGCAAGGTGAACTGGTCGGGATATTTCAATTGGATGTATGAGATATACTGGTGAATTGTATTGACAAACAGTCCTGTATTCTGTGCGGTATAAAGTCTAATTTTTGCTAAAATCAGGTACCTGATGTTACTACTTTTAATATAATCAAGAAGAACATCCGGATTTATAATCTGATAATTGACGTTTTTATCGTCGACATATTGTTTCAGAAATGAATCATACTCCAACGTATAGTTGAAACTATTGGCGTCTAAAAAATCGGTTACTTCTTGGCTGAACAAATTTTTGTTTATCTTATAAACGATAGCAGCCTGAATAGCACTTTCATTGATGAGGAATTTGCCATTTTGTTTTGTTACAAAAACATACTGCAGGTAAGGAGCTAATCCGGCTAACTGATGCTGGTTGGCCGCCCTTTCGACCGTCAGAAATATATAGTCATTTTTATTTTTCAGGCTTGATTCCACTATTTCGTTGATATTTACATAAGGGACATTGTAGATGCCATGGAAGTTCCTGCCGGTATAAACATAGGAAATTGAAGGTTTACGACTCACGATAACCGCGTCTTTATCAAAGTTTTCATTTACCCAACGGTTCATTTTGATAAAGTTTTCCCAATCCGGCGTCAGTCCGTACAAGTCATTCCCCAACAGGTTTTGTTGCAGTACGGGGATATTCCAGCCGATTCTGTTTTTGGCATGTATACCTGTCCCTATAAGTAGTGCGCCCAGAATGACCGGATAAATGAATGATATTTTCATTAACCTGTCATTTGTAAAAAGATAGTAAAAACCACCGAATAAAAACAGTAAAACAAACGGATAATAAACCATAATGAACCGGTCTTGCGCCCATAACTTGTGCAGGAGTATAAAATTAGCCAGAATCATAGCTCCGGCATAAAGTCCTGTAAATGTGAGGAATTTGTTTTTTTTGAATACGGCAGTCAGGCTAACGAAAAACAGGATATAAGTCAGTAAACTTAATACGGGTTTATCAGTTAACGGCAGGTCGGAAGAGGAACGAAAACCGAAATATTTATATAAAAAGCCGGATAAGTAGATATGTGAATTTTCTGTCACACGACTTATTAGTCCGAAAAAATCTTCTGAGCCCTGTTCGGGATTGTATGCGTTTTTTGCTAACAGCATTTCAAAGCTTTGTACAGTTCCGGCTTCGGGCCAGATGATGGGTTTTGAAACATAAAAGACACCAAACAGGACTGCGAAAATACATACCGTATAGAAAAGGTCTTTCCAGCGGCGTTCCATGATGAAATAAAGGCTGACGACGCCGATGGTACAAAAACCTATGGTTCGTGTCAACCCCATTCCTATGATGATAAACGCGATGGCTACGTATTTACCCCAGTCTTTTGTGAACGTATAAACCGTCTCATTGCGCCAGAAATATGTTGAGAATAAATAGAAAAACAGGGCTTGCAGGAACATATACAAAGGTTCGTTATAGGTATAACTGGCGAAAAAGAAAACGTAGGGATTGATACTGACAAGAAACAGGGCGGGGATCAGGATTATGGCCGGGATGATGCGTCGAAATCCTTTATAGAAAAACCAAAGCGAAGCGACGAGAAAGATCGTAGATAGCATCTTTAACATGATTAGTCGGACGCCAAAGATACCTACAAAAGGAGATAAAATGATAGGGTATAGCGGCCCGTGATGGCCGGGATAGGTAAAGTTCTTCCAAAAATCGCCTGCGGCTACAATAAAGTCGCAGTCATCGCCGCTGAGGCTCACCTTCACGTCGAACAATAATATACTCATAAGAACTCCGGCAACCATAATAATATAGAGCATCTTCTTTTCATGGCGTTCAAAAAAAAGGGATATGGGTTCTAAGATACTTTTTTTTCTATGGTCAGAGACCTTCTCCTGTTTTCGTAAAACAGGCGCCTTGTCTGAATCACGTTGTGTTCCTTGATTTCTTATTTCACTTTTTTTCGTTTTCATAATTTGTTTATTTATATGCTTTTATAAATATTGAACCTGCTATTTCCTTGAATATTGGCATTTTTTCAAAAAAATTTCCTATTGATGAGATAGTTTTAATTAATTGGGGGGGGACTGCCGGATGGAGAAATTCGAATGGTATGGTTTCTATTATTTTAAATCCTTGCTTTTTAAGCAACCTGGACAGTTTCCACCTGAAAAAAGCTGTCTCATCCGGCGAATCGCCTGCTTTTCGTTTAATATAAGGGATGTTTTTTTGTAGCGCTATTTGAGGATTCATCATATTTGGCTCCGTAAAAGTTATCATCCCGTCCTTTTTTAAAACCCTGTACACTTCGGATATGGCTTTATTAATATCCAAATGATGTAAAACAGAGCTTCCTATGACAAAATCAAACTGATTGTCTTCAAATGAAAGGTCATAAGCGTTCTCTAAACAAAAAGATACATTCTGACTGATGACATTCTCTTTTGCTATACTTAATAATTCGGGAGAAATGTCTATCGCCACAATTTTCGCCTTTGTTTTAGCTATTTCTTTTGTGAAATATCCGGTGCCACATCCTAATTCTAAAACCGAACTATCGGGTTTAATAAAATCCGTAAGCATTTGCACTCTCCTTGCCCAACGTATTTTTCCCGCAGGAGATTCCCAGTTCCAAATCTCACCGGCGCCGTTTTCTGCCAGGAATTTACCGTGTTTTATTTCATGCTCTATTCTGAAATCCATTTGTTTATATAAATTTAATTTTTCTCGCTGCAAATAAGCACATTTTGATCAATAGCCAGCCGTGCCGGAAACGGCTGATTTGCGTCGATCCATATTCCCTGTCCTTATAACGGACAATGATCTCGGTTATTTTCATGTTCAACTTAGCGGCGCCGAACAACAGGTCGAAATCGCCGAAGGGGTCGAAGTCGCCGAAATAGCTACGATTTTCCCGGATGGTTTCATAGTCTTTCCTGAACAGCACTTTCGTGCCGCAAAGGGTGTCTTTGAGCGGCTGGCTCAGTAGATAGGAAAACAGTATGCCGAAGCTTTTGTTGGCGATCAGATTAAGTAAGCGCATGGCTTGCTTTTCCATGGGGTATACTAAGCGGCAACCGTTGATAAATTCGCCTTTGTTCATTTTCAGGGCGTCGTAGAACTTGGGCATATCTTCGGGCGGAGTCGTCAGGTCTGCATCTAAGATAAAAAGGATATCGCCTGTTGCCGCCTCGAATCCATCCCGGACGGCGTTCCCTTTCCCTTTGCCCGATTGAATCATTACTTTGATGTTTTTATCCGGATAGGCCGCCTGGACGCGAAGCATTTCTTCAAACGTCCGGTCGGATGAATGGCCTTCGACAAAAACAAACTCCTGTGAAGCGCCAAACGCCGGAAGTCGCCTGACCGCATTTTCTATGTTCCCTTTTTCGTTCCTTGCGGGAACGATGATCGAAACGGAATAATCCCGATCTACGCTTCTTGTCACCGGTCGCGCTACCATAAATGTAACCAAATTCAGCCGGTTTATCAATGGCAGGTTTGCCAAAAAACGATTGAAAAAAGAAGATAACAAGGGAATATAAAAGGGAGCCAGGATTTTTCTTTCCGCTTTTATCAGTTCGAATCCCGTCAGATGAAGCAGGTTTTTGATGTCTTGTGTGGACAACCAGTTCTGATTCGGTTGTTTTAATTTCAACCTTAACCTTTCCGCTAATTTGAGCGTCGGCTCCCACAGGAAATTATAGTTGGATATAACGATCTTTGATTTGTCATGGCAAACCCTGTTCAGACATTGGAAAGCTTTCTGCACATCCCATAACGACATGGCAAGGTCGGACATGATGATATAATCGAATTTTTCAATTAGTTGAAGTTCTTCGATGTCGTCTGTTAGAAATGTAAGTTCGGGAAATGATTCGCCTGCAATTTTTATCATCTCTTCGGAGAAGTCGATGCCAACGCCGTATGCCGGTTTGACCGCATGTAACAGTTCGCCTGTCCCGCATCCTATTTCCAGCACATGGCTACCGGCAGGAATGATAAAAGAAAAATATTTCTCCAACGACCTGTTGTAATACTTTCGTTTCTTCTTCCACCGTTTCCGCTGGGATGCGACGGAGTTGAAGTAGTTTCTAATGACGCTTTTATCCAAGGCTGAATGATATTTTTAAATTTCTCATATTACGCGCTTAATTTTCTGCAAAAATACATTAAAAATTCATATCAGGAAAATTTTTATTAAAAACATTAGATCGGAACTGGGAGTGCGGACGTCCCGTCCGCATATTTCATCAAACAGTTTTTTTCTTCTTTAGAAAATATTGCCTTTCTGGATCGGGGTAATGTTCAATGGCGTATCGTAATGCCGTGCGGGGCATAACAGGGGAAAATGTTTCTAAAAAATCCGTCAGCGCATGGCGGTCGCGCTTGCCTGTTTCGCGAAGCATCCATCCGACGGCTTTGTGCATCAAATCGTGTTTATGCGTTAAAAACCGTTTCGATAGCTCAAAGGTGTCGTAGAAATCATTTTTGCGAATAAAAGTATAGGTAGAGATAATTGCGATACGCTGTTCCCACAAATTTTCACTTTCGGCTAACCGGTACAAAATTGTGCGGTCTTTGTCAAGCAAGTATTCGCCAACAATTTTGGGAGCGGTCAGATCAACCAAATCCCAATTGTTTATGCAGGAAGTGTTTTGAAGGTAAAAATTGAAAATCTCTTCCCGTTTGTTTTCCGGCGCTTTCTTAAATTGTTCTGTAAGGATTAGCAGGGCACACAAACGCGCTTCATGATATTTGCTTTGAAGCAATTTGGCAATCTCCTTCAATGGCATCCGGATATTCGCTTTGGCTATACAACGCGTATGCGGAACGACAACCCCAATGAAAACATCTCCTTCTCCGTATTGACCCGGACCGGTTTTGAAAAAACGTTGGAGGTGAGCCGCTTTTTCGGGTGTTCCAATCGATTGTAACTCCTTTAAAATAAAATCTACGTTCATTTTTTTATACGATTTATTCAAAAAACGCCTCAAAGGTAGTGCAAGTTGAGAGATATATAAAATAATTTCATACTTTTGCATTTCAATTAACTTAATATTAAAATTAAAAATGAGAGAAATGACCCACAATGTAATCGAAACCGGTAACAAACCGGTAACAATGGAAATCATGATGGCATCAGTAGATGCAATATTGACGAAATCAAGTGCAAAAATAGAGCAGGATTTAGCCAAATCAAGCGAGAGATTTGAAAAGGATTTAGCCAAATCAAGCGAGAGATTTGAAAAGGATTTAGCCAAATCAAGCGAAGATTTCAAGCAGGGAATGCGCGAATTGAGAGCTTCTATTGCAGAAACCGACAAGTTAGTAAAAGCAAATGCCAAGATAGTAGGCGGTATGGGCAATAATAACGGCGCCATGGCGCAAGAGTTCTTTTACAACGCACTGTTCTATGCCAAAACAATCTTCGGGCAAGAATTTGACGAAGTTTTTACAGCAAAAAGAAAAGTCAAAAAGACGGGTATTGAAGTTGAATACGACATCATACTTCTCAACTGTCAATCTGTCTGCATCGTCGAAGTGAAGTATAAAGCCGACACCAACGATGTAAAGATTATATTAAACAAGGAAAAACCTTTCAGACTAAACTTTCCCGAACATGCTAACAAGAAACTGTTCCTTGCTCTGGCAAGCATGTCATTTGATAAATATGTAGAGAAAGCATGCCAAGAAGAAGGTATAGCAATGATTAAGCAGGCAGGCGATACGATAGAAATATACGATGAGCGGCTGAAAGTGTTTTAGAGAAGTGTCTATGTGGACTTGGGTTAGACGGACAGGAATGATTTTATTGATACCGGTAGCTTTTATGCTATTAGTCTCGGTTCTTTTATGGGTCCCGGCGGTACAAAACGCAGTAGCGAAGAAAGCTATGACCTATTTGTCGGAATCGACGGGATTGGATATTGGGTTTGAGCGGATTCAATTGTCTTTACCCCTTAATCTTTCGGCCCGCAAGGTATTTGTCAAAGGGACGGAAAATGATACCTTGGCCTATTTACGCAGATTGTCGGTTGGTGTCAGGCTCAGACCCTTGCAGGAGGGGCGTATTTCGATAAAAAAATTCCATTTGACGTCGCTTGAACTAAATACCGGCAGTTTTTTGGATGGCATGGTTATCCAAGGGAAAGCAGCCAAAATCAGTCTTAGCGCGGATTCGATTGATTGGACAAGCGGGCGGCTCGAACTCAATAGTTTGGTTTTATCCAATGCCGTCATTGATTTATTTATGGATGATACAACGGCTTCCGATACGACAGATTCGACTTTAGACCTGTTTGTTGGCGTAAAAAGAATTGAGTTGAAAAATATCGCATTTTCTCTCCGGATGCCTTACGATTCGGTTTTTGTGAGTACGAAAGTGGAGAGGGCGGTTGCAAGGAACGGTTTTGCCGATATTGGGACGGAAGAATATGGCGCTTCCGGATTTCGCGCAAAAATCAACGGTTTATCATACGCCACAGATACTGCTGAGGCGTCGCCGGGCTTGGATGCTTCACACCTTCTTTTGACGGACCTCACGCTGGCTGCGGATACATTATATTATAATAGCGAGGGAACAATGTGTGCGACGATAAAGGATTTTTCTGCGAAAGAACGGTCAGGTCTTGTCATACAATCAATGACCGGTCGCTTTATGATGGATAGTTTGCAACTTATCATACCGTCATTGGAGTTGGCGACATCCGCTTCAAACTTTCAATTGCAGGCGATTGTACCATGGGCATCCATTCTAACCTATTCCGATCGGGCGGATTTGCAATCCGTGCGGTCACAGGCGGAGACGTTGCATGCAACGTCTCTACAATTGAAAGCCAATACTTCTATCCATAAACAGGATATGTTGCTCCTAATGGGGAATACATCGAACGAAATGCTTGCAGATTTCCCAGAAACAGCGCTCAAAATCGAGGTTGATGCATCTGGCGACAGAAAGGATATTACATTGAAGAAGTTGGAAGTCGAACTCCCCGACGCTTTTAACATTCGGTTGGAAGGAACTGTCAACTCGTTTGATAACGAACGACTCCGTTCCGGAAGGGTCGATTATGAGGTAAATACGAAAAAAATGAATTTTGTCGCCGGGTTATTGGAAGATATGCTGCCGTCAGGGTTTCAAATACCGGACATGATGAGTTTGGCGGGTCATTTGACGCTTGATAAGGGGGTATACGCTACGGAAACGACCGGACGGGAAGGAGGCGGGAACGTCCGATTGTCAGGCAGGTATGATATTTTCAAGGAAAATTATGAGGTGGATTTATCGGTTAACTGCTTAGAACCGGTTCATTTTATGCCGGACGATTCAATATTATGGGTCTCTGCCGTTGTACGTGCAAAAGGACACGGTACAGACCCGTTTCATGCTGCTACACAAACGGAAATATCAGGCCGGATTAATGAGATGCAGTACGGGAGTTCATTGTTGACTGACATCACATTTTCGGGAAGTCTGCAAGATAATCAATTACAGGCTGAATTGGAGAGTGGGCTACCTTTTGTCAAAGGGCGGATTTCCGTTGACGGAACTATTCGAAAAGATACGGTGTCAGGCTTTCTGATCATCGACCTCGATTCGCTTGACCTTTACGGTTTGCAACTGACTGAGACTCCACTGTCAACCTCCTTTCAGTTATTCTCGGAGTTTGAGACCGACCTTGACAAGTCACATTCGTTAGACATAACGATAGGTAACTGGATGCTGAATATTGATACACAGTTGATAGAGCCTAAAATGCTGACGTTGAACTTTCGGACGAATCCCGATACGACACATGCCACCTTTTATGCAGGAGATTTGAGTGTCATGTTAACCGGAAATACGGATATAGAAACATTTTCAAATAAGTTGATGCTTTTTGTGGAAGAGGCGCAAGCGCAATATGCGCGTTATTCGACGATTGATATTCAGGAGTTGCGTCCTTTTTTCCCGGATATGTCCTTACAGATTCAAGCCGACCGCGATAATACACTCTCTCATTTTTTGCAAAATTACAATGCGTTTTTTGACCGGTTCCATTTAGATGCAACACTATCGCCGGAGGAGGGTCTGACGGTTGAGAGCGGGCTTTTTGCATTAGTAAAGGATACTTTGAAAATTGATACGATACGCATTAATGTATGGCAGGATACTTCAGGGTTGCTGTATAAAGCGGGTGTTGTGAAAAATCGTTTTCGTAATCAGGAATCGTTCCATCTGAATGTGAACGGGTATTTCCGGAAATATGAGGCGGATTTATTTGTTTCGTATTTGAACAGTAGAGGTGAAAAGGGGGTACATCTCGGTGTCAATGCCAAAAAAGAATCGGATGGTTATTCTTTTCATTTTTATCCCGAACAACTTGTAATCGCATTTTTACCTTTTACGATCAACGAAGATAATTATTTTTATTTTACGAGCCTGAACGATATGGAAGCCGATGTGCGACTGACGGGCAGAGACAACGCTAATATTTGGATTTATTCCGATTATCAGGATAATTGTATGAATGATCTGATGGTCGAGTTTAATCACTTGAATCTGGCTGAAATATCGGATAAGTTTCCTGATATCCCGCCCTTAAAAGGCCTTTTGAATATTGCATGCAGGTATATGCCAATAGAGAACTCGTTCATGGTGGTCGCCGATGGAAATATTGATGACTTTTATTTTGAGGGCGCTCCTATCGGGGATTTGTTGATTAACGCCTCCTATTTGCCGATTAGTAAAGGAACGCATCAGGTTGACCTGCACGTTTTTCACGATTCGAAGGAGGTCACTTCACTTTCGGTCACGTATCAGGAAGGGCGTGATGAGAATAAATTGGAAGGTATTATTTCGGTGAACCAGTTGCCGTTGCAACTCATCAATCCGATGATACCGGCACAGATGGTTCGCATGACCGGTGAAATGAATGGGAAATTTAATATTAGCGGAACTGATAATGATCCTGAGCTGAGCGGGTCGCTGCAATTGGATGATGTGTCGGCGTACGTCGTCCCTTCGTCAACTACCCTTCATTTTGATAACCAGCCAGTTAAGTTGACAAAGAATAAATTGACGTTTGATAAGTACAAGATTTATACATTGAAAGATAATCCTTTCGTCATCGAAGGGACTATCGACGCAACGAATACAAGCAATCCCGTCGCCGACCTGAGGATGTCGGCGACCAACATGCAATTAGTCGATTCGAAGCGGACTGCCGAAAGTCTTGTTTACGGTAAATTGTTCGTCAACTTCAATTCCACCCTGAACGGACCGCTGCAAGCCATGCGTATGCGCGGGACATTGCGTATACTCGGCAACTCGAATTTTACGTATGTGATGGCGGATTCTCCGTTTGATATGGAAGATAATTTCGGCGATCTGGTTACTTTTACATATTTAGCGGATACCTTGCCCCGACCGTTATATCTGATGAGGGGTGTGAGTGGCGCCGCTGCAGCTACCGGAACCGATATGCTTATGACTATCAGTATCGATCCGGTTGTGAGGCTACGTATCGACTTGGACAAAGAGCAATCGAACTATGTAGAGGTGAGAGGCGGCGGTAATTTATCGCTGCAATATACGATGCAAGGCGACCTGCGACTGAATGGAAGGTATACCCTTTCCGACGGGACTATCCGTTATTCAATACCGGTTATCCCGTTGACGGAATTTTTTGTTAAAAACGGAAGTTATGTGGATTGGAACGGCAATCCGATGAATCCGTATCTTAATATGACGGCCTATACCCGTGTCCGGTCGTCAGTCAATCTGGGCGGCCAATCGCAAAAAGTGGATTTTAATACCGGCATTCAATTGCGTGATTATCTGGAGGATATGTCTATACAGTTCCTGCTCGAAGCGCCAACGAATGCCGTTATGCAAAACCAACTGACGGCGATGGGCGTCGAAGAACGGAGCAAACAGGCTGTAAGTCTTTTAGTGACAGGCGTTTATCTCGCGGGAAGCGGTTCGGGAATAGATAATATGGATGTTGGAGCGGCGCTGAACAGTCTGTTACAGCGTGAGATAAAAAATATTCTCGGCAGTATGTTGGGCGATGTGCCGTTCTCATTTGATGTCAATACATACGACGGGACACAAGGAATGGGGCGGCGGATCGACTATCTCGGACGCTTCTATAAAGATTTCTTTAATGAACGTATGAGCGCTACTTTAGGTATGCGTTATTCAACAAAAGACCCGGTATTCGGTAATAAGTATTTCTTTGACGACATATCGTTGGGATATCGTTTGGACATGGACGGTTCGCGCCAGATTCAATTGTTCATGAATAAGGAATATCTGAATTTGTTCGAAGGCGAAATAAACAGATACGGAGCAGGCTTTACTTTGCAAAGAAAAGTAAAGCGCTTCAATGATTTATTCAATTTCCGGCGTCCGGAAGCCGTTGTTATTAAAAAGGAGGAGGAAGATGAATAAAATAGTTTTCAGTTTTCAGTTTTCAGTTTTCAGTTTTTTTTCACTTCTAAGAAAGAGCCTGAATTATACTGGATTGCTTCGCGAGCGTGCAATGACGATACTCCCTACCCGTCATTGCGAGGAACGAAACAATCCAGGAACAAACCCCTTTCCCCCTTCCTCCCCTTCGCCCCTTCACTCCTTCGCCCCTTCGTCCTTTTCGTGCGTTCGCGCGTTCGCCCTTTTCCTCCTCCTCGCCATCCTTGCTTCCTGCTCCACCACCAAAAACCTCCCGCACGGCGAAGTCTTATATGGCGGCATCAGTGTTATTGAATTCGTTGATAATGACAGCATAAAAGCAAGTGATAAATTGTTGGACCAGTTGGAAGAAATTTTGGAATGTCCTCCTAACAATGCTTTTCTCGGAAGCTCCTATACAAGAATCCCTTTCCCATTAGGCCTTTGGGTTTATCAGGCGAATGTAAACAAAAAAACCGTTTTTAACCGACTGATGATGAACTGGCTGGCGGCGAAGCCGATATTGATTTCCGCTGTTAATCCCGAAGCGCGCGTCAGAATTGCACATAATTTACTGCGTGATAACGGATATTTTAACGGCGAGACACAGTTTGAGGTCATCCCTGATAAAAAAGATACGCTGAAAGCCAAAATACGTTACGAGATCACACTCAACGAACCCTATACGATTGATTCGATCGAGTGGAGACGCATGCAAAACCGGGGCGATACGCTACTGCAATTGAACGAATCGGAACGCCTGATTCATACGGGCGATTTGTTTAACGCTGAAACATTGGAAGCCGAGAGGCAGCGTATCTCAACGATTATGCGTAACAATGGCTATTATTATTTCCGTCCCGAATATATTGGTTTTCAGGCCGATTCCACGATTTCTCCTCACAAAATAAGCTTGCGGGCCGGCCTCAAACAAGGATCGCCCCGTTCTATTCTGCGGCCATGGCGGATAGGCGATATCGCGATTTCACTAAACGGATATGATAATGAGACGCCGACAGATAGTGTCTATTACAATGATTTACTGATTTATTACGAAGGCAAACTGCGCGTGCGACCGAAGATTATTTATGACCAGCTTAAATTTGAACGTGGTGAACTGTATTCGATACAGAAACAAACCGAAACGCAAACAGCGCTTAATCGCCTTGATATTTTCCGTTTTACGGAATTTCAATATACACCGGAAGACACTACTCACCTCAATTTGCAGATCAATACCTCCTACGATTACCCGCTGAACGCCGTCTTCGAAGCGAAGGCCGCGGCTAATGACAATGATTTTGCAGGGCCTGGATTGTCGCTCAACTTAATACGCCGCAATGTGTTTGCCGGCGGAGAAACGTTTACCGGCTCGCTCTATGGATTATATGAATGGAATACAGGACGTAAAACGATTAATAATACAGGATTTGTCAACAACTATGAAATCGGTGTTAAGGGCGATTTCATGTTTCCGCGCCTTGTGTTACCCAAAATAGGTAAAAGGGCGTACGATTTTTCGGCCGTAACTCACTTGGATTTGGATATCAGCCTTTTAAACAGAGCCAATTATTACTCAATATGGGTCATGGGTGGAGGATTATCCTACGTATTTACTCCTGTCAGCATACGCTCGCATACGTTTACACCCTTCAAGTTAGTTTTCACCAAACTGCAGAGCACGACGCCAGCGTTCGACAGTATTGTCGATTTGAATCCTACCTTGCGTCAAAGTCTTCAAGACCAGTTTATACCATCCATCGGTTATTCGTATACATTAGGTCATTCAATTATAGAGGAGCGAAATAAGACCATTTGGAACTTTACGGTGTTGGAAGCCGGTAATCTTATCTCCGGGGCATACGCCTTCTTTGGCAGAAACTTCAATGAAAGAGATAAAACGATAATGGGTAATCCGTATGCACATTTTCTGAAAGCGACAACCGAATTGCGTTACAACCGCTACATAGCACGTCGCCGTCGTCTGGCCACGCGGATAGGCGGAGGTATTATCTACAGTTATGGCAATTCGCAAACCGCTCCCTATTCGGAGCGTTTTTATATCGGAGGCGCCAACAGTATCCGCGCCTTTACCATACGAAGCATAGGTCCCGGTCGATTCAAACCCGACGCCCGAAATCCTTATGCATATATTGACCAGAACGGCGATTGGAAAGTAGAAGGAAATATCGAATACCGCAGCCGGTTTGTCGGCGATCTGGATATTGCTTTTTTCTTGGATGCAGGGAATGTATGGCTGCTGCGAAACGACGAAACACGGCCGGGCGGCACGCTGGAACTGAAGCATCTTTTTACCGACATAGCGCTTGGCACCGGTGTCGGTTTCCGTTATGACATGGGAATGCTTGTTTTCCGTATCGACATCGGCTACGCATTACACTATCCCTACGACACCCGCACCGACGAAACTAAAAAGAAAAGATACTTCAACGCCCCCTCCTTCTGGGATGCTCTCGGCTTTCACTTAGCGCTGGGCTATCCGTTCTGATGTTATGTCAGGGGGACGGAGGAATTGACATTATGTCAATTCCTCCGTCCCCCTGACATCAGAGAGCACAAAGAATTAGTAATTAATAAAATATATGTGTTATGAAAAAGATTTTTTTATTTTTGAAATGTATGCTTTTACTCGGTCTGTGTTTCTTACTCACTGACTGTAAAGCCAATGAACCAACAATTCCGGACCCGGAAGGAACGGTTCAGGTTAATATGTTAAATTGCCATTATGATTGTACATCCATTTCTCCGGATGGATGTAAGGGTAGTTTCTTAATAGATTACGACAATAATCTTTTCGGAATGGGCTCTGATGAGGGTTTTATTCAATTTTTAAGCCTCGGCGCTACAAAAGGAATCGGTGAAATTGACCAAATACCTGACAAGCCCGCTTCCTATTGGGGTTGGAAAAGTGAAGTAAATAAGGGGTATGGATATATTGGAGCTGATTGTGATAATTCAAGGTCTGAAATGCAGGTTGGTGTCAGGTTCTTTCAGCTTTTTGTAGTAGACTATATTAAAGATACTTCCGGAGAGGTAATCGGTGCAATTGTGAAACACCATTCCCCATTTGAGATGAAACCGAATGCATCAGAAATAACGGTATCTGAAACGGAAATCAATTTTCCGCTTTCTACTGATATTAATTTAACGCATAAAACGATTACTGTTAGTCCTCTTAACAATTGGACGGCAACCAGTTCGGAACCATGGTTGAGTGTTTATATTAATAGTATTAATACGCTTACGCTTGGTTTAGCAATTAATTCAATTGAAGAGATAGAATTTTTTAAAGGCAAAACAGTCACAGTAACCATCAAAATGCAGGGATTGCCGGATAAAATAATTACGGTTAATATTGGTACTGTTTTATCATAAAACTATGATGCGAAAAATTTTTATCACAGGCTTACTTTCAATCTATGCCATCCTGCAGGTAAGCGCGTATGATTTTTATGAGACAAACAAAGATGGTGTCAGGATTTATTATGACTTTCAAGCCGGCAACTTTAACAGGGTGATTGTTGTAGAAAGTCCGCTTTATAGTTATGAAGGGGTGATAAATATTCCAGATTCCGTTACTTATGAGGGTGTCAGGTATGGTGTGGAAACAATCGGAGCTTATGCTTTCAGCTTTTGTAACAGGTTGACGGAAGTTACTTTTCCGCCTAACTTGAAAACAATCCGTGAGTTTGCATTTTACAGGTGCGCCAATTTGCAAAGTATCAATTCACCGGTAGGAGTCACAACAATCCGGAATCGGGCATTTAGTGAATGTGGCGCAGTGAAGGAGTTCTCTTTTAGCGATAATCTTACCACTATCGGAACGAATGCCTTTGAGTATTGTAAATCGTTAGAAAGCATTACGCTTGGCGATCATGTTACTGAAATTGACAGACAGGCTTTTGTGTCTTGTGAAAGCTTGAAAAGCATTACCTTGCCGGAGGCATTAACAGCGATTAGCGAGCAGACTTTTTTTTATTGCAGCAGTTTGTCAGATGTTATCATTCCTAATAGTGTTAAAATAATCAGGGATGGCGCCTTTATGGCATGTGTCGGATTAACAAGTATAACAATTCCTGACGGAGTAGAATCCATTGGTAAAGACGTTTTTTATTGGTGTTCGGGATTGAAAGAGTTTATCGTTTCCGATAATAATAAGTATTTTACGGCCATAGACGGTATTTTGACGAACAAGGAAAAAACGGTATTAATCCAATTCCCTAAAGCTAATTCATCCGACATAACTATTCCGGAGAGTATTAAGGTTATCGGCGAAAGAGCATTTGTAGAATGTAATAATGTGAATAGCGTTTCCATGTCGGATAATGTGACAACCATTGCGCCATGGGCTTTCGCTGACTGTGAGAATTTATCGAAAATCACGCTGGGAAGCAAAATTGATTCTCTCGGAGTAAATGCTTTTCGGAATTGCAAGAAGTTGGAATCATTTGATTTCCCGGAAAATATATCACACATTGCAGACAGTATATTATACGGCTGTAACGGATTGAAAAGCGTTATGATGACGGACAAGGTAATCACCATAGGAGTCAGCGCTTTCCGGGACTGTTACGCTTTGCAAAATATGGCGCTTGGTAAAAATATTATTTCTATCGGAGAATTCGCATTTTCAAGTTGTATACAATGGAACAATGACATCATTCTTGATAAAATTGTTTCGATTGGCGAAAGCGCTTTTGTTTATTGCAGTAATGTGAAAGAAATAGTACTTGGCGCAACGCTTAAAGAAGTCGGCGAGATGGCCTTTGTTGATATGCACGGGCTAAAAGTGATATATAACCTCAATCCGACACCGATTGTTTTAGATTATGGAATATATTTAATTTGGAATAATGTTCCATATTATAACATCCCTCCGCCAACGATGTATGTTCCGGTTGGCTCCGGCAACGCATATAAAAGCGCCTCCGGATGGAATGTTTTTGTCATTGAAGAAAAGACGTATGTTGACAATGAAACGCTAAACAGGGAAACAATTACTATCACCCCTGCTAACGGCGGCATAACGATTAATAGCGCTACACCCGTACAGGCATTCATCTATTCGATAACCGGACAGTTAGTCGTTCAAAAGTCATTCACCGGCAGTGTGTATATACCTTTGCCGCCTGGTTTATATATCGTTAAAACAAACGATATAACAAAAAAAGTTATGACATAAACTTACTACTTACCGTTGTAAGTGAAATTGACAGAGACATAAGAAGGTGCAGCGAAAGTCTGTTTTCCGACTTTAAATGAAGGTTTTAATTGTACGGTGACTTTTGAAGGGGTATCGCTTATACCCAGAAAGTTTTTGATTGCATTTTCCGTCACAGGCCAGGTATTATCTTTTACCAAATCCATAATATCTACGTCTATATCGACCGAAAGGATTTTAGTGTTGCCGCCCTCTACATAAAAGGGTTGCGTTACCAAGCCATCCGTAATCCGGACATCGTCAATATAGATGATGTATTCCAACTTTTCAAATGAGGCAGCGTCTTCATTTGGATTTTTCACATCTATATTCACTACAAAATGCATCGGGGCCGTCGTTGAATTACCTGACAGTATGGATAATACTACCGGTATCATTAACGGCGTCAGACCCTTGGACAGATCGATGTCCGAAATGGTCAGATTCGTAATCGAATGAAAATCATAGTCGCAATTTTTCAGATTGTACGTTTCTTTCACCCCTGTACATCCTGAAAATGCCGACATGACTGTAATTAGAATGAGATAAAGTATTTGTTTCATGCTTTTTTTGAGTTTTTAAATGAATCAATTCAATGTGCAAATGTACCGGTGTCGTAAAGTCGTTTTACCCGATTGTCGAGGCCCTGTAATATTTATGGCCGGATACTTTTGCATTAAAGCATTTAATGCTTTCTCTATTTCTCTGTATATCATCACACTGTATTAAAAAAGTACAATTATGCATTCCGACTGCAAAATTACACCTTTTTTTGAAATAATCTATTTTTTCAAAAAATCTTTGTTTTTTTATATCGCTTAATTTTTGCCATTGTCCGTTGGGCAGTTCGCAATTATACCTCAAAACAGGCTTGGGGATTAAATGAGTGATGTTCGCTATGGTGAACATAACCTAACTGATTACAATACATCCTTGTCCCGTTGATTACTATTTCAGGCATGTTCCGGTGCGAATGTCCGTAAATCCAGTAATCTATCCGGTTGTCGTAAATAAAATCGTGTAATTCGGCCACAAAGGCGCCGTTGATGCGGCTGTTCTTAAATTCGTCCGCCATGCATAAAGCGGTCGGAACATGATGGCTTACAACAACCCGTTTGTGGTTATTCTCTGTTTTGACCGATTTTTTCAGAAAATCAACCGCTCTTTGGTGCGCCTGATTGAACTCATGAGCCGTTATTAATCTGCCATTGTACGCAATACGGAAAAAATCGGATACGCTTTGCTGCGTAACAAACATGTTTTCAGGTTTGATAGTTGACCATAAAGTGCACATAATGAAGTCTATATCGTCAATTGTAATCACGGTATTGTAATAACATCGAATGTTCGGACGAATTTCGGCTATGCAACCGTTTTGTATCGTCCCTACATCTCCGCTCTTATAAAAATCGTGATTGCCGGGAATGAGGATCGTTTGCCGAAAATGATCCGAAGCCCAATCCCAAAACGGATGCGAATTGTAGCTGTCATCATGCAGGTATCCGATGTCGCCTGCCAGCAATAGAATATCTCCTACGGGAATCAACGGGTGATCCCATACATAACGGGTATTGTCCCGAAATTCCAAATGTAAATCGGATGCGTATTGTATTTTCATGCGCTTGCTTCAATTATTGCATAAACTTCATATATGTCTGCCTCCATAGCCATTTTATTGAGATTTTCCTCCGTCCCCCTGACATAGATTATTTTTCAAGTTCACAATATGCGTCATCAAACGCCCAAAGTAAGAAATTACATTTTCTTCCGGTTTTATTGGGAATGTTTGGGCGGATAACTCAATATTGTCTAATAAATCATCGTACATCTTAAACTGTTTCCGCATCAGATTATCGTCGTTTGTCTCCCAATAATAACTCTCATCTCTGAGCTTGAAATCCTCAAAGTACTTATTGTTCAAATACCTGATTAATTGGATTAGTAATTGGTGAATGATAATGAATTATCGTGTTTTAATGAGCTGTTCAAAGTGCAAATGTACACTAAAAAATAAATTTTCCAAAGAAAATTAAAAAAATTTAATATGCCAACTCCTCCGTCCCCCTGACATAAACCGTCCCCTTGACATATAATTTATGTCAGTTCCTCCGTCCCCCTGACATAAATTCAAAAAAAACGGTTTTTTTTTGAATTGCGTTCAATTTTCGCTACATTTGTCGGATTTTTTACAGCAAAAAAGTAGAAAAATGTCAGTGAATAAAGATAATCAGCCGGAGGATAATATGCGGGAAGAGATTGTTTTTCAGCCGGATGAGCCGAAGAAAGCAGATGATAATCAACAGGCGAGTGATGTAGAACAAGACGACGATTTTAATCAACCGGAACAAGATACGAAAGACTTATCGCATTCGGAGTATAAAGTGCCCGGAATGGGGGAGGGGATACATCAGCTTTCGGGGATGTATCGAAGTTGGTTTTTAGATTATGCTTCGTATGTGATTCTTGAACGGGCTGTGCCGCATATTAACGACGGACTTAAGCCGGTTCAGCGTCGTATCCTTCATTCGATGAAGCTATTAGACGACGGACGATATAATAAGGTAGCCAACATCATTGGTAATACGATGCAGTTTCATCCGCACGGCGACGCCTCCATCGGGGATGCATTGGTGCAGATAGGACAAAAAGAATTGCTTATCGACTGTCAGGGGAACTGGGGAAATATCCTGACAGGCGACGGAGCAGCAGCGCCCCGTTATATCGAAGCGCGACTTTCCAAGTTTGCACTGGAAACACTGTTCAACCCGAAAACGACTGTATGGAAAATGTCGTATGACGGACGTAATAAAGAACCCGTCTCATTACCGGTAAAATTTCCAGTCTTACTTGCCCAAGGCACTGATGGAGTTGCCGTAGGGCTTACAACGAAAATACTGCCTCACAATTTCAATGAAATAATTGATGCTTCAGTTGCTTTTCTGCGCGGCGAACCTTTTGTACTATACCCCGATTTTCAGACGGGCGGGTCGATTGACGTCTCACGGTATAACGATGGCGAACGGGGTGGCTCTGTTAAGGTTCGGGCAAAAATAAGCAAGTTGGACCAAAAGACGCTTGTCATAACCGAAATACCTTATAGCCGTAATGTCTTGTCGTTAATAGATTCGATCCTGAAAGCCAACGAGAAAGGAAAGATTAAAATTAAAAAGACGGATAACATTACTGCCAGCGAGGTTGAGATACAGATTCATCTGACGCCGGGCATCTCATCGGATAAAACGATAGACGCCTTGTACGCATTCACTGATTGCGAGATCAGTATTTCACCGAACTGTTGTGTGATAGATAATAACAAACCGCGCTTCATTACTGTAAGTGAAGTATTGCGTTATTCGACCACCCAAACGCTCGAACTGCTTCGCAAAGAGTTGGAAATCCAAAAATTCGAAGAAGAAGAACATTTGTTTTATGCTTCGTTAGAACGGATATTTATAATTGAGCGTATCTATAAAGATAATGAGTTTGAGCGTGCAGCCTCCATTGATATAGCTTTAGACCATATAGATAGCCGAATAACACCTTACAAACCGGATTTCATACGCGAAGTTACCCGCGACGACCTCCAGCGACTGATGGAGATAAAGATGGGGCGTATCCTGAAGTTTAATATCGATAAGCAGGACGAACAGATTGCTGCGATAAAAGCGGAAATAGAGAAAATCGACGCACATTTGGCTCATATCGTAGATTATACCATTGACTGGTTCACAAGATTGAAGGAAAAATATGGTGCGGCTTATCCTCGACGCACAGAACTGCGTAATTTTGATACGATAGAGGCGACGAAGGTCATCGAAGCCAACGAAAAATTGTATATCAACCGTGAAGAAGGTTTTATAGGCACGTCTTTGAAAAAGGACGAATATATATGCAATTGCTCCGCAATAGACGATGTCATCATTTTCTATAAAAACGGAATCTATAAAATCATAAAAGTCAGCGAAAAACAATTTATCGGTCAGAACATCCTGCATGTGAATATCTTCAAACGAAATGACAACCGGACGATTTACAATGTCATCTACCGCGATGGTCTTGCGGGAAGTAATTTTATCAAACGGTTTGCTGTTACGGGCATTACACGTGACAGGGATTATGATATGACACAGGGAACTCCCGATTCGCGTATCCTGTATTTCAGCGCAAACACGAATGGGGAAGCCGAAACGGTGAAGGTGATCCTGAAACCGAAACTGCGGCAAAAAGTAACTACTTTCATAAAGGATTTCAGTGAGATCCTGATCAAAGGGCGTAATACAATCGGTAATCTGCTCACGAAGGCGGATGTTTACAAAATAAACCTGAAACAGCGGGGCAGTTCGACCTTAGGAGGACGGTTAGTTTGGTTTGACCGCGATGTGCACCGCCTGAATTATGACGGTCGCGGCGATGCACTCGGCGAATTTCTTAACGATGACAAGATATTGGTTATACTTAAAAATGGCGATTTCTACACAACGAATTATGACCTGAGTAATCATTACGAGACGAATATCCTTGTGATGGAACGTTTCGACAGCAATAAAATCTGGACGGCGGCGCTCTACGACGCCGACCAGCAGTTCCCGTATGTGAAACGTTTCCAGATAGAGACGGGCAGCAAGCATCAGAATTTCTTAGGGGAGAATGAATTGAACTCATTGTATCTATTATCCGATCGCGACTTTCCGCGTATTGAAGTTACTTTTGGAGGAAATGATGTATTTCGCGGTTCGCTTATCATAGAGGTGGAACCGTTTATCGGGGTGAAAAGTTTTAAGGCGAAGGGGAAGCGGCTCACAACATTTGAAGTAAGCCGTATCACCGAATTGGAGCCGGTCGTTATTCAGGAAGAAAAGGAGCCGACCGAAGAGAGTGAACAGGACTTCAATGGTCAGTCTGATCTATTTAAATAATCATAACACATAACTGTATTCCCGAATGAAACCCTTACACCCAAGTAAAAAATTCATTGTTCATTGTCCATTGTTCATTGTTCATTGTTCATTGTTCATTTTTTGTGTGTGCCTGCTTTGGCCTTTTGCACTGAAAGCGCAGGAAACTGAACCCCCACGCAAAATGAGCTTTGAGAGAGCCGATTCATTACTTATTGCCTTATCCAAGGGGAAATTGAACAATTCGGGTGAATCCGCTCCCGATAACGATACGATTGTAATTGAAAAAAGCCTGCTGGACGAAACGATAGATACGTTAAATTTGAGCAACGACATGATGGAAATAAAGCGGAAGCGGGCCGATGTCAACAGAAACGAACTGTTAATAGCGCAGGCTTACAGCAAAAGCCTGTTCAAAGAGGAGGATAGGGAAGTCGATTTTCGCGACCTTCGCTCCATAAACGAAGGGACGCTCGTTGGCGCGGGAGGATATTTGATGAAAGATTCCTATCTTTCAAACGAAAAATATGGCGGTGTCGGATTTCGTTTTATGAATGAACGGATGCGCCTGACAAAATTAGCCGACAGTAGAATTTCGCGCCAGAATATTGTCAGTGTAGATATTTCATCCGTCATGAACGGAGCGCGAAATGCCAATTTCCTGTCGGCTTTCGCCGATTATTCGTATGGATTCCATTACCGTATCATTGCTGACCCGAATTTTAAAATATTAGTTGGAGGGAACATTCACGGTATGATTGGTATGGTATACAATACGCGCAACGGGAATAATCCGCTGACCGTTCATGTCGATATTGACCTTAATTTCTCGCTTATTGCGATATATGAATTTCGTATTAAGAAGGCGCTTTTCGCTGTTCGGTATCAGTTAGAATCGCCTTTTGCGGGCGTCTTGTTCTCGCCTGTTTATGAGCAGTCGTATTACGAAATATTCAGTCTCGGTAATACGGCGGAGATATATAACTTCAATTCGCTCCATAACAAGTTCGCGATGCGGAATTATCTGACATTGGATTTCCCGATAGGCAGCGCGACGCTACGCATTGGTTATTTAGGTAACTACTATTCGACCAACATTAATGAAATCGACCGGCATATCATTTCACATAATGCCATGCTTGGGATGGTGAAAGAATTTGTCGCTTTCGGAGGTCGTGAATTGAGAAGACGCAATTTGTTTAACAGCGCATATTATTAACGGAGGATGGCCTTATGAAAAAAATTATTGCTATTTGCTTAGTATTTTTCCTTTCAGCCTGTAATACAAGAGAAGAATATTCGGCCGACCCGTATACTAATTTCAGAGCGCTCTGGAAAGTTATTGACGAACGTTATTGCTTCTTTGATTATAAAAACATAGATTGGACCGCAATATATAATAAGTATAGCGTGCAAATAGCCGATACGATGGACCGGTTCCAGTTGTTCGATTTGTTAGGGAAAATGCTTGCCGAGTTGGAAGACGGGCATACCAATCTGATCTCTACTTTCAATGTGTCGCGTTTCTGGAACTGGTATGAAAATTATCCCGACAACTTCAATACGGTTGTCCATAAACAATACATGGGTACCGATTATTATATTGCAGGCGGATTGAGGTATCGTATCTTTGAAGACAGTATCGGTTATGTATATTATGGCAGTTTTTCAACGCCCGTTGGAGAAGCCCATTTGGATGAGATGTTTATACATTTCAAAGATTGTAAGGCGCTTATCTTCGACGTCAGGAACAATACGGGCGGGTCGCTAACCTATACCGAACGGATAGCCTCCCGCTTCATAACGGAAAAAATGACAGTCGGATACATTGTGCATAAGACAGGACCCGGACATAATGATTTTTCAGAACCCTATCCGATTAAGTTATCGCCGTCGAATCGCGTGAGATGGCTTCGTCCGGTGGCGGTGCTGACCAACCGGAGTTGTTATAGCGCTACGAATGATTTTGTCGATAAGATGAAACAATTTTCGCAGGTAACCGTCATTGGCGACAAAACAGGCGGAGGATGCGGCTTGCCGTTTCATTCGGAACTGCCAAACGGATGGAGCGTGCGGTTTTCGTCCTCACCCATGCTGAACGCCCAAAAGGAGCTAACCGAAAGCGGAATAGACCCTGACATCAAAATAGACATCCTCGAAAGCGACCAGTTGAACAATATTGATACGATTATCGAAGAAGCAATCAAGTATCTTAAGGAAGGATGAAAGGGAGGAAAGGGTAAACGAGGCGAACGCGCGAACGGGGCGAAAGGGGTTGGATTCGCCTAAGCGGCGGACTGTTAGTGATTTAAATGAAAAAAATACTATGGAAAGACGTGTAATTGAAAAATTGTGTTTGTTTTTTATACTTGGCGGCCTGATTATGGTAAATGGCTACTGTCAGGAAAAGATTGATAATCCAGTACTTCCGGGTGTTGCAGACGCCGGAGTAATGAAATTCAACGGACGTTATTATATTGGAGGCGTTTTTACACGCGGCAGTTTTTATGTTTCCAAAGACTTAGTCAACTGGGATGGCCCCGTGCATGTTTTTTCCATGAACAACGAGTGGGCTACGAAATTCGGCATCGGCGACGATCAGATTCATGCCAACGACATGCATTACATCAATGGCACATTCCATTTGTACTGGTCTGTCAACTATTGGAGCCGTGAACGTAACGTAATACACATTGCGCATGCCATTTCCGATAATCCGTTAGGTCCTTATGATGAGCCTGTGAAGGATACCTGGCTCGATAACCGCATTGATGCACACCTGTTTATAAACGACGACGGCAAACTGTATTTTTACATGGTGAAGTTCACAGATGGAAATACGATTTGGGCGCGACCAATGAAAGACCCGTATACCTTTGAAGGTGACCCTAAGTACATTTTCGCTTCACAACCGGGCAACTGGGAAACACTCGACAACAAGGTGATAGAAGGTCCTTGGGTGATAAAGCGCCACAACCGTTATTATATGATGTACAACGCCAACCATACCTCTACGCGCTGGGGAAATTATGCGTTGGGCGTAGCTGAGGCTGCCGGTCCACTCGAATTCAACAGCGGGAACAAATATCCTCATCCCGTAGTACAATCAAACCAAATTGCACTTGAGGAAACATACGTTGATTTACTCAAATATCAGGATAACGGATTATTTTTCTATTCGCAGGAACCCCTCGCGACTTCAGGGAATGCCGGTAGTGTTTCCGGAATGAAGCCATCGCCCGATTGGTATAAACCCGAATACGATGCTTCAACATGGCGGAAAGGGAAACCGGGTTTTGGATTTCCGGTGACTGAAAACGCTACTATAAAAAAAGTCAAGACTATCTGGAGGGAAAACCCTTGCAGGCTGCTTAAAAACTTCACTTATGACAAAACACATAACGGCAACCTGTCCATGCGAATAAATCACGATGGCGCCACTCGGGTTTACCTTAACGGAACAATTATTTATGACAAGGAAAGAGGCGATTATGTCCATGTAGATTTGCGGGACAAAATGAATTTTCTGAAAGATGGAAACAATTTGCTGGCAATTGAGGCGCAGCCCGGACGCAGGTCTTGTTTCATCGATGTTGCGCTTTTCGACATGAAAAACCAGGTTGCCGACGACATCCTTTATACACCCGGACAGCCCAATATACTACGCGGTCCTAACGGATTCGAGTGGTGGTTGATTTATATGGCGAATAAAAACGCCGAACAACGCGGACAATATATCAATCGCGTACATTTTTTTGATAAAAAACTAACGGTAGACGCCGTCACCGGAGAAAATACCCCGGGTTACCATCCGCATCCTGCAAAACCGACTTACCAATACCTGTCGGACAACAATCAGTCAATACCGGCTCAAAACCAAACAATTGCAAGTATCCCGTCGTCCCATTATTATTTCGAGGCGGGTGTAAAACTGCCTGCTTCTAAAGGCGGCATCATCGCATGGAAAGGGGACGACAACAATTGGTTGGAAATACTGATTGACGGTCAGACTAATAATTGGGAATATGTCCTGCTACAAAACGGCAGAGCACAAACCGCCAGATTTCCTTTATCCGCGGATTTCCGCCCCGATGTTTTTCATAAATTGTCCGTTTTCAAAAACCATACGGATTTTTCCATAATGATTGATGATCTGCCCGCACCTGTGAAACCTTTGATTCAGACCACTTTTTCAGGAAAAGGATTACCGGGTATCCGTTCCGACGATGCTGCCACCCAATTTGACGGAATCACATACACAATCGGATGGGATGAATTTGACGACCAGATTCTTGGTTGGGAAACAACAGGAGATACAGAAAATATATCCTTGAAAGGCGACTTGCTGGATCAGTACGAATTAACTGTACAGATAGATGCAGTAATGAAAAGCGAACAACGTACACCGATAGCTACTCCGGCGATAGGCGAAGCCGACGTTTACCCAGTGTATATCGACCAGGCTAATTATTTGAAAACTACATTTGATTTTTCCAAACGGCAATTGGTTGTTTCAGGTATGTATAATGGGAAAGCGATCACACAACAAAACATCGCATTATCAGGCATCAACACCTATTATACCAACATGGTGTTCAGCGACAATATGGAGCGGCATTTCATTTTCGATACGCCTACTACCTTAAATGCAATTCTTTTTGATAAGCAAGCCATTAACCGAAGCGATACGATCATCGAAAATATTCAGGATCAATTCCATATCTATTACATAAAAGAAGGAAGTTGGCAGCCTATCAACGACTTTACACATGTAGACTGGTATCATCCGGGTTTTAGCCGGATAGAATTTCCAGAAGTAGAGACAACCGAATTAATTTTTGTCAACAAGGGCGCCGCAGATGAAAACTTCGTTGTACGTGATTTGTCATTGCAAAAAATCCGGATTAATGAAGTTCTCAAAAAAAGTTATAACCTCAGAGTAGTAAAATATAAAGAAATAATCCTTATCTTTGTCGACGGAAAAGAGCTTTGCCGTTTGCCTGTAACCTTCCAACCTTCTCGTGTAGGCCTGTTTTCAGCCGAACCAAAAGCCGTTTTCAACAATATTACCTTGTTTCACCTGCCGGAGGGGGAGTTCATTAATCATTAATCATTAATCATTGTTAATTGTTCATGAAAAGTCTGAATGTTATTTTTTGGTTGTTATTTGTTGGGTTCTTGTCGGCTTGTACTGGCAGGCGCACGACGACTTTGGAGAATCCTTTGCCGGTTGCTTTTGGCGATCCTTTTGTGCTGAAAGCGTCTGATGGCAGGTTTTATATGTATGGTACCGGAGGGGTCAGAAACGGGTTTATGACTTATGTGTCGGATGATCTTGTCAATTGGGAGGATTTAGGACGTGTTTATCAGGGAAATACGGAAGGACAATGGTGTGTGTCGAATTTCTGGGCGCCCGAAGTGTACGAAATCGACGGGAAATATTACCTGTGGTTCAGCGCTGACTGGCGGGAAAACCCTGACAATGAGCTTGAAAATTTCCGTATTGGGGTCGCTGTAGCCGACCTGCCTTCAGGGCCTTTCACGGATTTGATGAACCGTCCGCTTTTTGACCCTGGTTATCCTGTCATTGATGCTAACCTCTTGTTTGATAACGGACGGGTGTACCTTTATTTCTCCCGTTGTTGCTATAAAAATCCGGTTGAAAGCGAAATCGCCGACTGGGCAAGAGAGCAGGGCTGGTTTGATGAGGTTGAGGAGAGCTGGATTTATGGCATTGAAATTAAACCCGATTTTTCGGATGTCATCGGCGAACCTGTCCTTTTGCTACGTCCGCCGGTAAGCATGAATGACCGTCAGGCAGAATGGGAAAGCCGGTCGGTTACTTCGCGCGAAGTCAACCGCCGCTGGACAGAAGGCTCGTTTATCATCAAAGAAAAGGATACCTTTTACATGATGTATTCAGCCAACTATTTTGGGGGAAAGAACTATGCGGTAGGTTATGCGACCTCCAAAAGTCCGTTAGGCCCTTTTGTAAAAGCGGATAACAACCCTGTTTTGCAAAAAAACACCGAAGAAGGCGGTCTTGTTACGGGTACCGGACATAATATGGTATTTACCACAGCAGGGAAAAGGTATATCGTATACCATGGCCGCACGGAAAAAACGGGTAATGCACGGGTGGTTTTCATCGATCCGATGGAAATACTGCCTGATGGCAAATTGGTAGTACACGGACCAACTACCGGACAACAAACGATTCCTTATTAAATTTTACAAATAATGAAAAAAATTACGATTGGAATAATACTTTTATACAGTATCCTGTTGGCGATTGCATCCAATCTATCGTCAGAAAACAGACAAGCCAATGCTGTTTACGACAACAGTAAGGGTTTAGTGCCCGATTGCGCCGACCCGTATGTGCTTGAACATGAAGGTGTTTACTATTTATATGGAACAGGGGGCAGGAAAGGGATCAGGGCTTATACCTCTACCGACTTAGCCAATTGGAGTGAGGCAACAGGAGCGAACGACGGCTTTGCGCTCGATTCGACCGATGTGTGGGGTAGTTATGGATTCTGGGCGCCGGAAGTATACCATATCAATAACCGGTTTTATATGTATTTTACCGTTCAGGAGCGTATTGCAGTGGCCGAAAGCGATTCGCCATTAGGCCCTTTTGTCCAGCAGGTGAAGAAGCCTTTTCATTTGGAAATTCCTGAAATTGATACCCATCTATTTACTGATGAGGATGGGAAAAGATACCTGTATTTTGTCCGCTTCACTAAAGGAAATGAGATATGGGTGGCCGAATTGAATGATGACTTGCAAAGTATTAAGGAAGAAACGCTCACTCATTGCATCGGCTCTTCCCAGTCATGGGAAGACAGCTCCAGAGAACCCTACCCGCACGCCAAAGTCAATGAAGGCCCTTTTATCCTGAAACACAATGGACTGTATTATCTGACCTACTCCGCCAACCATACTGCAAATCCCGATTATGGCGTAGGTTATGCTACCTCCATGCATCCTTTAGGACCCTGGACAAAATACGAAGGAAACCCCATCCTGAAAGGCGATGGCGAAAAAATCAACGGGCCGGGGCACCATTCTTTTGCTACATCGCCTACGGGACAACTGTATATGATTTATCATACCCACTTCAACATGACCCGGATGGGACCCCGTAAGTTGGCGATAGACCCCTGCGAATTTATAAAGTCTGAAACCGGAGGTGCAGATATTCTAAAGGTCTATGGCCCCACTTCCGGCCCTCAGATTGTAAAATAATCTACTATGAAACAGTCATGTAATCCTTTACACCCAAGCTATTATGAAAATTTACCATTAATCATTAATCATTTTTTCTTATGAAAAGAATCGTTTTTTTATGTATGATGTGTTGCGCTTGTATTATTGGACAGGCGCAAAAAGGGAAGACCGTACCATTGTTTACGGCTGACCTTTCTAATGCCCAGTATGATAAGTCAGTTTGGACGGTTGATAAGAAAGGCGTGATTACCGCTACAGCCGATGAATCGTTATGGACGACGAAGGAGTATGAAAATTTTGAACTCACGCTTGATTTCAAAAATGACGTTTGCACAAATAGCGGCGTCATCATCTATTGCTCCGACAAACGAAACTGGATTCCTAATTCAATGGAAATTCAAATTGCCGACGACCATTGTCCTAAATGGACGGAAACAGACGCCATTTCACGATGTGGCGCTGTATACGGACATCTCGGGCCTCCACTGCCGACATTAGTAAAAAAACCGGGTGTGTGGAATAAGATGAAAATCACCGCCAAAGGGAAAAATGTCGTTGTAGAACTGAACGGCAAACAAATTGTCAATATGGATATGAATCTTTGGACGTCGGGATCGACGAACCCCGACGGTACAAAAATACCGTCCTGGTTGCCAAAACCTTACGCCGAACTGCCAACAAAAGGATACATCGGCTTCCAAGGTAAACACGGAGATGCTACTATCTGGTTCCGAAATATCAAAATCAAAGAACTGTAATTCAAGGAGAACTGAAAACTGAGAACTAAAAACTATAAAATTATGAACGAACAAATGTCAAGACGCCGTTTTATCGGTGCAACGGCTACTGCCGCCGGATTATTTACAATTGTACCAAGTCATGCCATCAGCCGGCTTGGACATATCGCTCCCAGTGACAAACTCAACATTGCAGGTGTTGGCATAGGGAGTAAAGGGCGTGTAAATCTTAATAACATGAAAGTGGAAAATATTGTCGCCTTATGCGATATCGACAGCCAGTACGCCAAAGGCTGTTTCGATGATTTTCCGAATGCTAAAAAATTTGTCGACTTTCGCAAGATGTACGACGCGATGGGCAAAGATATTGATGCGGTAGTCATCGCTACGCCCGACCATACGCATGCTGTCATTGCCATACCTGCCATGCAATTGGGTAAACATGTCTATGTGCAAAAACCGTTGACCCATTCGGTATACGAATCGAGGGTCTTATTGGAAGCCTCGCGGCGGTACAATGTGGTGACACAGATGGGTAACGAAGGACATAGCAAAGATGCGGTCAGCGAGGTGTGCGAACTGATTTGGAGCGGCGCAATCGGCGAGGTGACCCGTGTAGACGCCTGGACGGACCGTCCGATCTGGCCGCAGGGACTGACACGCCCCGAACAGGGACAGTGGATTCCCGAACATATCGATTGGGACTTATTTATCGGACCCGCCGCCATGCGACCCTACCATCGTGCATACCACCCCTGGGATTGGCGCGGTTGGTGGGATTTCGGAACGGGCGCATTAGGCGATATGGCTTGCCATGTATTAGATGTAGTGTTTTCGGCCATGAAATTAGGACATCCCGTTTCGGTGGAGGCGTCCTCAACAGCTATCAATACCGAAAGCGCTCCGGTAGCTGCAAACATACAGTACGATTTCCCAGCCCGTCCGAAAGAAGGTAAGATAAACATGCCGGCTGTGACAGTCTTTTGGTACGACGGCGGATTATTGCCCCGCCGGCCGGAAGGATTGCCTGACGGCGCAGAATTGGGGGTAGGACGTAACGGCGTGATTTTCCACGGTTCAAAAGGAACATTAGTATGTGGAAACTACGGAGAGAGATACAAGCTATTGCCTGAAAGTAAGTTCAGTAATGCTCCCAAACCGCCCGCCTCCCTGCGTCGTGTCGGCATGAGCCACGAAATGGATTTTGTACGCGCCTGCAAAGAATCGCCTCAAAACCGTGTCATGCCGCTATCCAACTTCGAGTATTCAGGCCCGCTCAACGAAATGGTGGTGATGGGTAACTTAGCCGTTCGAATGAAAAGCCTGAACAAGAAACTTATGTGGGATGGCGTCAATATGCGTATCACCAACCTTTCGGATAGCGATGAGCTACGGATACCTAATGGAATTCCCCGACAAGAACCTCGTCAGGTAAGTCTGAACGCCAAACAAGCCTCGGAAGAATATGTCCGCCACACCTACCGCCAGGGTTGGTCGTTAGGCGTATAAAGTATCTTTCGCATTTCAACCAAAATCTGTTCAATAGCCTTTTCGTCAGGCATTTCGGGCAGCGGACTTGACAGGTAAGCCGCTTCAATCCGCTGAATCAGTTCGGTAGACTGATGCAGCAGGTCGTCATATTCGGTGTTGCCGGCTTTGATGGACAGTAATTCTTCGCGGTTAGGGCGTTTCAGGCGTAACTGACCGGTGGTGAGGATTTCTTCGGCAACCTGCAGCAGACGAATGGTGTGCATCATGTTTTTGGCGTCGTAATTACTGCCGTGTTGCATCGTGCCGGCGTAACGTTCTTCATTGCGTTTTTCCTCCCATTCCCGGTACTCTCGGTATTCGCGGCAATAAGCGGAATAACCGTCCTTGTTGAAGAAGAGGTTGGCCAAAAATTTTTCGCCTTTCGGAATGGAACTCAACGAGACATCAGTCGCCGCTTCTCCACTGATGACGCCCCTGTATCCATGCGTGTCGTCAGTGTCATAATATAAGGCGTACAGTTCCCTTGCATGGGGCACGGCAGCCAGTCCGCATCGTTCCTGACAAAAACCATGCGCTGCCAACCACGAACCAACGGCGACTGACGAATGTTCCTGTACCACATAGCAAAAATCAAGCGCCGACATTCGTTCTTCGGCAACGGGGTTCAGGATTTTCTTTTTCAGTCCGCGGGCTTTGTGTATCTGCGTGAAGGCATATCCGGCAAAGGTATCTTTACAACGTTTTGAAAGAAACATACTGATATCCAATCGGTTCATTATCGGATGGCGGTATAGCACGCAATCGTCGGGTGTGGTCAGTAGTTCCAATATGTTGGGGTTGTTTTTGACTAACAACTCGACAAACCGCCCCAGTTCGTAATACACCTCGTCGTTTGTTTCGTTGCTAACCTGCGGTATATATTGTAATCCGTAGAATTGCTCCACAGGCATATAAAACACGCCTTTCAAATCGGTGTCCGATGTTGCAACGTCCAATCCATAAGCTTTGCTCCCGCTAATGCACTCGAACAGCAGCAATCCTTTGTCTTTGATTTCGGTGATAGTCATGTAATAATTCTCCTGAAAAAGACATTTAACGGTTCGACTTCAAAACTTGTTTTCGGTATTTCTGATAACGCCTTCATGCACGCATCAAATTCGCTGTCGATGAACTGCTTCAGCGACGGTTCAATCGTTACAATATGTCCTTCGACCCTATCTGACTTGTCAGCAATCAGGCGGGCGGTTATTCGTTGCAGGTCTTCAGGCATAAGGCACATCAAGGGGTGGATAGACATCGGCGGTATGTTGCTCTTCTCAACACACCATTTCGCGGCAAGTAGCGGTCGGAGCACATAAAATAATTTTTTGATGGCTATTTCGTTGTTTCCCGACAACGTTTCCAAAGCGGAGCTAGCGATTCCAAGGTAATGATGAATATGGGCGCGGCGGTTGAAATACTGTCCGCACAAAGTCCATAATTCGTCCCTGAATCCTGTTTCCTGCATGTAAACAACCGGCGATTGCAGCCATTCAAAGGGAGTAGTATTCGATTTACATATCAATCGCAATACCTTGCGGATATCCCAGCCGAAGATATCCAATTCGTCATTGATGGGGAAGCCTATCTGCTCGTTGTGTCCCGTAATCGAAAGATAGACATCCTTCGGGCGGACAAAGATAAAACGAACGTCATAGTCACTGTCGGACGACGGGAACTGCCATCCACGACTACCCGATTCGCAGGCGAAAAGAATACGAACTCCATGATCGGCGGATATATCCGTCAATTTGTTGATGATGAGAGTTCTCATGCAAATCGTTTAATCGTATTTGTATAATTTATATTCTTCTACGACTCTGATCAACTTGGTCGCATAAGCCGGGTCGGTAGCATATCCACATTCCTGAAGCCCTTTTGCCCATCCCTTATAATCGCGGATATTCAATTTAAACAGCTTATCATAGCGACTTCTGTTATACAAAAAGAGGGAATGGTCTTTGTATGAATCCTTTACTTTTTTATATTTCCGGAAACATTCATTTGGTATCTCTGCATCCTTATAAGCGCGCGCACCTTTCCAATCGGTAGTACATTTGATTCCGAAATGGTTATTTGCTGTCCGGGCAAGGAAACTCTTTCCTCCAGCCGATTCTAAAATACCCTGAGCTAAGGTAATACTTGCAGGAATTTTATACTTCTTCATTTGACGGATAGCTGTTTTACTGTATTTTGCCGCATAATCGTCGAATGTAGCCGGTTCCCTGTAGACACCGCATGCGGTCATATTAAGCAATAAAAGCATCATTGCCCAAAACAGATTTGATGAAGTTCGTTTCATATTTTCAAGTTTTTTTTAAAAAAATACTTCTTAACAAAATAACGGCACAAAGATACAATTTTTATACTTCTGAAAAAAAATTTATACAAAAAAGCTAAAAAACCGCCGAGAATCGCCCCATTCGCCATAACCTATCGTAATACCTGCATTTTGCAGGTTTTGCTCTAATTTCGACTTGCTCACAGCGGCGTCGTCGTCGACGCCCGGCTTATGTTCGTAAATTAGGTAGTCGGGCCGGTGTTCCGGCAGGGTCATATTAGGCATGATAATGTTAGCGCCTGCTAAAACCGCCATTTCGCGCCCTTCGGGATGCAAGACCTGTAAAGCGGTAGTGGAGGCAATATTAATATCAGGCATAAGCAGGCGCAGGGTAGCCACCATTTTCAACGCCAACTCCAACCGTTTTTCCGGCGACAACAACAGGTGACGGTACTGATATAAAGGCGTTTGGCTATGTTCTAAATAAGGTCCCATCCCTACCATATGAACATTCATCGCTTGGAAAAACAACAGATCATCGGCTAAATCATCTACCGTCTGGAAAGGCAACCCGATCATCACCCCTGTCCCCACCTGATACCCTTCGTCGCGCAACAGCCGGATAGCGCCCATACGGGCGTCAAACGAATGTTTATCATCGTCGGGATGCAGTTTATAAAAAAGCTCCCTGTTCGATGTCTCAATACGCAACAGATAGCGATGTGCTCCGGCCTTATACCATTCCCTGTATGTGGCGGCAGTCTGCTCCCCGCATGAAAGGGTGATCCCGACCTCGTTGTTGGTATATTCCTTTATCTGATACAACAAACGGGTGATGCGTTTCGTGAATCGGGTTGATTGCTGCTCGCCCGATTGCAAAACGACCGAGCCATAGCGGTTTTTCCACGCAAAATCCACCGCAGCCAACACCTCTTCATCGCTCAACTCATAACGTTTTACTACCTTATTATCGCGCCGGATACCGCAATAATAACAATTCTTACCGCAGATATTCGAGAACTCTATCAACCCGCGCAAAAACACCTTATTCCCGATAGCCTCTGTTTTTACCGCATTGGCTTCGGCATAAAGCGCTTTCAGCGAGGTAGGCTCGGATAGCGATAGCTTTTCTTTGATTTCAGTACGATTCATTGCGCTTATTTTTTCTGCGATTTTTTTTTCAAAATTCTTTGTAGTTTATAAATTCTTTTGTATCTATGCAACTCGAAAATGATAAACGGTTATTAAACTATTGCTGAATCGTTGCGGGTTTAATAGCCGTTTTCTATTGCAGTGACACAATATTGTATCTTTTGACCGCTTCCCCTCAACTCGCCTACAATTAGTTTTATTTCTAAATCCATTATTAACAAGTATTTTCAATTAAATAATTCCACGCTTCGTTTCCAACTTCCTTTGATATAGGCGATGGCCATGCCGTAGTTGGTTACGGGGATATGGGCGTCTATGGCGGGCTGTATGCGGTTTAGTAGTTGCTTGCGGGTAATCATGCAACCGCCGCATTGGATGACCATGGCATATTCGTTGACGGGGCGGGGCGGCTCTGATAAACCGGATACAATGTCAAATTCAAGTTGGCGACCGGTGTGTTCCTGCAGCCAGCGGGGAATTTTGACGCGACCGATATCATCACAGGTACTGTGGTGCGTACAACTTTCCAGGATTAGAATCCGGTCGCCGTCCTGCAACTTATCTATGTGGGGAGCGCCTTTCAGATAGGCTTCGAAATTGCCTTTCTGACGGGCTAACAGGATACTGAAGCTGGTCAACGGTATTTCGGGAGGTATCAATTTGTCAATCTTACCAAAGAGCTGGCTGTCGGTAATCACTAAAGACGGAGTTTTACAGGTGAGCGGAATTACGGGAGGAACCGGTTTCCCAATCTTATGACTGTCCGTTATCATCGGAGACGGGGTCATCAATTCCTTAACTTCCGTCTCTTTGAGTATCACCGCTATGCAATCATAATCCAAGGCTTCGCGGATAGCCTGCACTTGCGGCAGGATCAATCGTCCTGCGGGCGCTTCGGTATCTATCGGAGTAACTAATAGCACCAGGTCTCCGGGTTTTGTCTTATCGCCGAACATGGGCGGAAGTTGCCCGAAATTTTCTGGTATGTTTTTTTCTAACAACCTCAACAGGGTTTCCAAGCCCTCCCCTGTTTTGGCAGAAAAATCAACAAAATCCGCTTTATATCGGTCTTTCATTTCCGCAACTAAAAAGGCCTCCGCTGGATGCTCATCCGCCTTGTTATGCAGCAGGATATAAGGCGTTTGCAACTGTTGCAAATCTTCAATCAACTGTCGTTCTTCCGTGTCGAACCGGTTGTTGCAGAACACAACCACAGCCATATCCACTTGCCTGATAGCCTGCCGGGTCTTGTTTACCCGCTGCTGTCCCAGTTCTCCCGTGTCGTCAATACCGGCAGTGTCGATGAGTACTACCGCCCCCAGTCCGGGAATTTCAACCGCTTTCCTTACCGGGTCGGTCGTAGTACCGGAGATGTCGGAAACAATAGATAAATTCTGCCCGGTCAGCCGGTTGATAACCGAACTTTTTCCCGTATTACGACGTCCAAACAGACCAATGTGTAATCGTACCATATTATTTTTCATTTTTTTATGTCAGGGGGACGGAGGAAGTGACAGAAGGCCTGACAGGGCTTGAAGTCCTGCCAGGCCTTTTAGGGGTTAAGAAACGATCATCCTCACTTTCTCAATTTCATCACTTTTTTGCTTGTGAAGTTATCATAGATAATGATATATAGTCCGCTTTCAGGCTCTCTGTCAAGTTTTTGTCCTAAAATACTATAATAGCCAATGATTTTTTTATCGGCTTCCAATATGGTATAATTGTTTGACGGATCCTGTTTCGTACCATTGAAATTAATATCGACATCTACAAACATTTCAGGGTTAACCATTCGTATGTTAAGCGTTACAAATTCATTATCATCTCCGATAACATAACTCGAACTCTCAATAATACTGAATGTAAGCGGAATGGGTAAATCGGTGACTAACTGCTCGGGCGCTTTGATTTTGCCATCCTGATTAAAGACGACATCCTCGAAAGCAAGTGCAACCGGATCGCCTATTTTGAGTATCGGTATTTCCGGGAATACAAGCGTGCCTTTGCTTATTTCAAGCGTCACATCAGACACATTCAGATTAAGCATATCCGGAAGTGGAAAATCGTTAAGTGTCAGTGACATATTGCCTATGAAGGTGCCGTCATAATCTTCGGTATATTCAAAAATATCTTCTTCTTCTTCTTCATCCTCATCCGTTGCAAAAATCCATTTCATACCTTCGACCTCTTTGCTTGTAATTTCAAATGTATTTTCATCGTATTGTGTAATGTAAACGATATTCCATCCTTCTTTCAAAGACATACTGAAAGTATAAATGTCAGGGTCGAAGTCAACCGTACCGGTTATGTCTACATCCCTGTCTACATAAAAAAACGCGGCATACGTTAAAGCGCCATCATCATCTTCATTTACGTAAATGAAATTTCCAACTAATTCGCCGTCTTCGTTGTATGCTTTGAAATTTTCATCGAAAAGCGGAAGTGTTCTTGCGCTTTCGTCACTTATTACGAAATTTTCAGGATTTTCATCAAAAAATAATTCCGTAATATCCATTAAATACTGGTCATCGAACGTTGAAGGAAGTGTCAGTGTAAAACCGCCGTCTTGATAATCACCCTCGGCGATTGGGTCAATTTCTGCGTGACCGGACACGACTTCTACCTTACTGATTATCGTATTGTAGTCGTTTCCGTTTACAACATCTGCCGTTATTGTTCCGTCAAATGTGTTTGTTTCTAAATCAACTTCACCATTTTGACTGTAACCGATAGCGAAGATACTCGTCGCTAAAAACGTCAAAAAGAATTTTTTTAAAAGATTTCCCCTACTCATCAGGCTTTTCGGACTCGCCCCGTTTTTTTCTATGGCTACACTCGGTAACCGATGGTCTCCGGACTCCATTTCTCTACTCAAAGTAATGTACTGTTTCATTTTTTTTCCCTAAATTCGTGTCGGGCAACGATTAATATGTTAACAATTCAATAATGTCAGGTATCTCAATTTTTTTTGCAAAGGTAGTAATATTTATTTTGATATTATTACAAAAAACATGTATTTTTTTTTGCAAAAATGAAAATTTTTCCCGTTTTTTTCATATATATCTCATTATCTGAAATTTATGTCAGGGGGACGGAGGAATTGACATTATGTCAATTCCTCCGTCCCCCTGACATAAATTCTGCCGGTTTTTGGTTGGCGGCTCTCCATACCAGGGATAAGATGGAAATCACTATAGATGATTGTAGGCTTTACTTTGGTCGTAGGCGAGAGGTAAAAGTCACGGGCGACACCCATGAAGTTTTCGTCTTTTGTATATAATTCGCCAACCTCTTTTATAGCCGTTTCATTGAGAATGAACTTGTAGTTATCAAATTCGTTGGGGAAAACCTCTCCTTCAATGATTTCCACGCCGAAGAAGTCAAAAAAACGGGCATCCGCACTTATATGAAAAATAGTATAATTCACCTCATTTCCGGTACTGTCGACATAACTTGACGTACTGCTGTTGCCATTCATATCGCCAATAGAACTGTAGCGGTCTATGGATATCGCATCAACGATGCCGGGTACCTGTTTGATTCGGTCGGCATAAGGCGGAGGCAGAAAGCAACATCCGGCTTCAACTGAGGCAATATTACGACGGTTAATACCCAAGTCGGTATGGTGCATATAACGTATCTGTTTGATAAAAATAGCAGCGCAAAACATCATTCCGAGGCTGATAATCAACTGCACTAACAGGCTGCCTTTGCGAAACAGGTTTTGCGAACCCGTTCTGCCGGTTCCTTTGATACACTCGTTCAGGACTTGTTTGCGAAAATATAAAACGGGAAAACCGCCCGCAGCGAAACCGCTAATAATCAGCATCACCGCATAAATCGACAGTTCGGCGTAAATATTGATATTACTGTTTCCGATAGTTGTATATTGTTTGAATGTAGGAAGTAATAACGCCATCAGCACGAACCCAGCAATGAGCGACAGGAGGAGGACTAACAGGAAATCGGTATAAAGCGTAGCGGCGATTTGCCCATTGGTGGCGCCGTTCACCTTGCGAAGCGCCAACTCGTGAAGTCGCATCCTTACATGGGTAACATAAAGCGTCAGGTGATTGAAAAACGCACACAGGATAACCAACAGTCCTGCAAGGACAAATATTTGGATATGAGCGAATTTGATGTCAGAATGTATATTCCCTGTCGGATCTTTATACCGGAGTTGTTTCAGCGGCGTCAGCACAAGAGATATGGGAGTTGGCCACTCCGGCACCTCAACTTTGTCCAACTTTTCTTCAAGCGCTTCAATATCCACACCGATATGTATCATTATGTAGGTATGAAACTGTCTAAAGTTCCAATTATTCAATTGTTCTTCGGTATAACGAAAAGTTATTGGAATAGCCATATTGAACGGAATGTTGGTATTTGCCGGCCAGCGGGAAATGGTCATTCGGACATCCCAGTTAAATTGGTCCTTAACTGATTTTACAACGCTTTCATTATCAAATTCAGGTATTACCGCTATTGGGCGATCTGTGCGTCCCTGTATAAAAATATCTTCAGGTAAGTTCAGATCAAAAATGTTACAAAAAGAGTAATCAAGATATAAAAATGAAAAATTATCAGGCCTCATAGACCCGCCGGCAGTTCGTATTGCACAAGCCTCCTCTATTTCAGGATAATTTAATTTCAACCAGTTTGCCAATTGATGAGGAGTATACGGCTGTATCTCCGAAGCGTTGGAACCGTGTGTATCCCACTTGAAAAGAGCCGTATTCACGCGATAAATTCTGTCGGCTTTAGGATGAAAACTGTCGTAACTCATTTCGTACCTGATCCATAAGGCAGAAAAAGCAAAACAGACAAACCCAACCGCCAGCCCGATAATGCTGATGATGTTTTGGATTTTGTATTTCCTCAGATTGCGGAAAGCGATTTTTAGATGATGTGTAAACATTTTTTGATTAATTGATTAACTCTTCTTTTTTTATCCAGTATCGAACAGCGTTTGCTGAAATACCTTCTATCTTTGCTGCCTGTCGCATGCTCATATGATCGTCTAAATACTGTTGAATACGCTGCTTCATGTCATCCGTGATCAAAATCCGGGTTCTTTTGCGTGGCGCTTCAATCGACTGTTGCTTATGTTTTGGCATGGCTTGTTTTGAAACATATAACATACGATGATTGGGGGCAAAATTAATAACTTTCTGCATAGAATGTACACCCAATTTCGAAAATAGCGGTTTTAACTGATTTCGTATGGTGTTACACCCTCTACACAAATCGTCGGCTATTTTTTTTGTGCTTTTGCATTGTTGGGCAAGCATCAGTATTGCCCTTTCGCGTTCGGTTACCACGCCTACTCCTTCAAACAGGTTACGCCACGCCACAAGAGGCATCCGCAACTATTCTTGAAGATGTAACTCAAAAAACAAGTTACGGTTGGAAAACTTCGGAAAAACAGAATAAATCGCTAATCGCTATACCCACATGTCTTTGCGTTCCCAAACGCTGCCATTTTTGCATGGGCAACACTTTTGATTATTTCCCCCAAAATACGACAATTTTTCAAATTTTTTAAAAAGTTCACAAATTTTTTTTGACATTGTTCAAAAAACACTTATCTTTGCGGCGTTTAACAATTTAAAAATTAATTTTATTCGTAACAAAGTCATTTATGATCATTGTCCCTATCAAAGAAGGCGAAAACATTGAAAGAGCGCTGAAGAAGTTTAAAAGAAAATTTGAAAAAACAGGCACTGTCAAGGAAA
>Ga0099364_10000483_pt1 | contig 67040 bp, 61 predicted proteins | sample TergutTh196P3_FD_73070 | JGI IMG/M metagenome (GOLD analysis project Ga0099364, IMG submission 73070) | Microcerotermes parvus P3 segment gut microbial communities from Pointe-Noire, Republic of the Congo - Th196 P3 | ecosystem: Host-associated > Arthropoda: Insects > Digestive system > Gut ... | reverse complement strand
ACGGGCGGCTTGTTAAACTGATGAACGGTGTAGCCGATATGAAACTTGGAGATTATAAGGACAATACGATTGACGCTTTCGGTGACGCATACGAGTTTTTGATGGGTATGTATGCAAGCAACGCCGGGAAAAGCGGCGGCGAATACTACACGCCGCAGGAAGTTTCTGAACTGCTGACCCGTATCGCCCTTGTCGGGAAAACCGAAGTGAACAAGGTTTATGACCCCGCCTGCGGAAGCGGCTCTCTCTTACTCAACTTCGCAAAGATACTCGGAAAAGATAACGTGCGGCAGGGCTTCTTCGGACAGGAAATCAATATAACGACCTATAACATTTGCCGAATAAATATGTTCCTTCATGATGTGGACTATGATAAATTCGATATTGGCCACGGCGATACGCTGACAGACCCGCTCCACTGGGATGATGAACCCTTTGAAGCCATCGTATCGAATCCGCCATATTCGATCAAGTGGGCAGGTGATGATAACCCTCTGCTTATTAATGACCCCCGCTTCTCTCCCGCAGGGGTGCTTGCGCCGAAGTCCAAAGCAGACCTTGCTTTCATCATGCACAGCCTGACATGGCTCGCGACAAGCGGAACGGCGGCAATTGTCTGCTTTCCCGGTGTAATGTATCGCGGAGGAGCAGAGCAGAAAATCCGAAAGTATTTGATTGATAATAACTTCATCGACTGTGTAATCCAACTGCCAGATAACTTGTTCTACGGAACGAGCATTGCAACTTGTATCATGGTTATGAGGAAATCCAAGAATGATAACAGTACGCTTTTTATCGATGCGTCAAAGGAGTTCGTGAAGATTACGAACAATAACAAGCTGATGCCTGATAATATCAAAGACATACTGGGATATTACATTGACCGCTCGGACGTTGCATATAAGGCGAAGCTCGTTCCGAACGCCGATGTCGCCGCACAGGACTACAACCTTTCCGTAAGCTCCTATGTGCAGCAAGAGGACACGCGGGAGGTTGTTGACATAACTTTGCTTAATGCCGAGATTGATCGAATCGTTGCCCATTCCGACGTGCTGCGGCGAGATATTGCCGCGATCGTTGCGGAGATTGAGGGGGAATAGAATATGGACGAACAAAAAATCGACAAAATCCTTAGAAACGCCAAGACGAGCATGGAGATTGAGGGCTTTGTTATTAATGAGGAGCTTGAAGAAATAGGGCGAAAAATTGTAACAGGCGAGTTGAATGTAAACGATTATGTTGCAAATTACATAGCCCAATACAAGCAAAAAGCGGCGGTGTAAGCGCATGAAGTATGAGTACGGTGGCGTAGAGTACGAGGGAAACGATTTATATTGTTATCCGGAATCCAAAGTGCTTATGAACAAGCTGGATATTAGAGATAATGATGAATTACAGCAAGTTGAGTGTGATTTGTCATACCCAAAAATTACATATCTTGGAATAAATCCGATTAAAGGGGTCCTCGACCTGAAATATCTTCAAAAAATCCATAAATACGTTTTCGGAGATATCTACGGTTGGGCAGGGCATATACGCGGTGGAAAATTCTTCTCCAAAGGTGATACGCTTTTTTGTGTCGCTGATATGATTCCGGCTTATGCTGAAAATATCTTTGGAAAACTGCGCTCCGAAAAATGGCTGCGAGGTCTGGGGCGCACAGAGTTCATAGAGAGACTTGCGTTTTACATGGGTGAAGTCAATGCGCTGCACCCTTTCCGAGAAGGCAACGGCAGGACACAGCGGGTTTTCTTTGTGGAACTTGCACGCCGGGCGAAGTATGAACTTGACTACAGCCAAGCCGAGCCTGACGAGCTTCTGGAAGCTGACATTGCGGCGTATAACAAGGATTATTCTTTGCTGACGGCGTTGCTTGACAAGATGCTGACGAGAATGGGCGGGGGTGGAAGCGATGACGAGGCTTGATAGTTTGATTGCGGAGTTATGTCCGGGCGGGGTGGAGTACATAAAATTAAGAGAGGTCGCTCAAATATCAGCGGGTGGAGATTTGCCTGAAAACTATGTAAAAGGGCAAAAAACTCCGACTGAGCAATTCCCATATCCGATTTACTCAAATGGAATAGAAGACGCAGCTTTATATGGTTTCACTGATAATTACAGAATTGAGAAAGAAGCTGTTACAATTTCGGCAAGAGGTACACTCGGATACCATACGGTTAGAGCAGGGAAATTTACTCCAATAGTGCGTTTGATAACATTAATTGCCGATGAAAGTAAAATAACAACAAAATTTTTGAATTATGCCTTGTATGTTGCCGGGATTGAAGGTGTATCAACAGGTATTCCATCATTGACTGTACCTATGTTAGATAAGTTCAAAATACCCCTCCCCCCGCTCCCCGTCCAACATGAAATTGTCCGTATTCTGGATAATTTCGCGGATCTTACGGCGGAGCTTGCGGCGGAGCTTGCGGCGGAGCTTGCGGTGAGGAAGAAGCAGTATAATTATTATCGGGATGAGCTGCTGACGTTCGGCGATGATGTGCCGAAGGTAGCGTTGTCTGACTGTTGCACAAGCATTGCTGATGGCGACCATCAAGCACCACCGAAGATTGATGAAGGCATACCATTCATCACAATTTCTAATGTTACGGATAAAAACCAAATCGATTTTTCAAACACAAGATTTGTTCCTGAAGACTACTATAATGGGCTTGCAGATAAGCGGAAAGCACGCGCAAACGACATCCTTTATACGGTTGTAGGTTCTTTTGGTATTCCTATTCTAATCAATAGTGATGTGAAGTTTGCGTTTCAACGACATATAGCCATTTTACGTCCAAATCAAGAAGTGATAAATCCAAAATATCTATACCATGCCCTTCAAAGCAATGATTTTACAAGGCAAGCTGATGCTGTTGCTGTTGGTGCAGCCCAAAGAACCATCACGTTATCCGCATTAAACAAAATGAAAATATCGCGCCCATCACTTCACAAGCAATCGCGTATTGTAGAAATTCTCGACCGCTTCGATATACTGGTGAACGATATTACAAGCGGTCTGCCTGCTGAGATTGAAGCGCGGCGTAAACAGTATGAGTATTACAGGGATAAGTTGTTGACTTTCAAAGAGGTATGCCATGACCCATCGTAGCGGCGGCATTCTGCCGCCACACCCACCATTCCACCGCAAGAGCAACCGAATACCGGGTTATGACTATGGTAGCGCAGGTGCATATTTTATAACAATATGCAGCAAAAACATGGAACAGATATTTAGCACAATATCTCGTAGCGGCGGCATTCTGCCGCCACAAACAAAGCTTACAGAAATCGGTTATGTAATAGAGCAAGAAATAATACATATACCAGAAATATATGATAACGTAAACGTCGCAAAATTCGTTATAATGCCAAACCACGTTCATATGATTATTGAAATGCGGGATAATGGCGGCAAAATGCCGCCGCTACGTGGGGGCGATGATAATGGCGGCAAAATGCCGCCGCTACGGGACGATGGAACTGGCGGCAAAATGCCGCCGCTGCGGAATGCGGGAACTATTGGACAAATCGTGAATCAATGGAAGAGAGCGATATCCATCAAACTGGGATTTTCTACATGGCAGAAATCATTTCATGACCATGTGATTCGCAACCAAGAAGATTATAATAGAATTGCAGAGTATATTGAAAACAATCCAGCAAGATGGATCGAAGATCGATATTATGCATTGCCATGATAGTCAATGGCGGTAGGATGCCGCCGCTACGAAAGGATACAAACCCATGAGCCAATACAACCTCATCGCCAGTACCGAACGAATCTACCGTCGTTGCAGAATACACACCCAAATACAGGACAGCCGCAGAATACCAATCCGAGGCGGCAGTAGTATGAATATTCCGCAATAAATTATTGTCATTCGCCGTCAAACAAACATCAATGTCGTAGTGGCGGATATCATCCGCCCGACAAATACCTTCCACACGTTGGAGGCATAACATGAGAGAATTACCACAACGAAAACCAAACAGATTGCGCGGATACGATTACAGTCAATGCGGAGCGTATTTTATTACGGTTTGCGCAAAAGACAGACATGAATTATTTGGCAGCATTTCCCTCGTAGGGGCGGATACCATCCGCCCGCAATTATCTGACATCGGAATGATTGTTGAAAATGCAGTTTTGAGGATACCGCAGATATATAACAACGTTACAATAGATTGTTATGTTATAATGCCAAATCATGTACATATTATTATTTTCATTGCAAACAACGACAACGGCGGGCGGATGATATCCGCCCCTACATTGCCGAAAATTATTGGATATTTCAAACAGAATGTTTCACGTACTGCGGGATTTTCGCCTTGGCAAAAATCATTTCACGACCACATCATCCGCAACGACAAGGATTACATCCACATCGCAGAATATATTGAAAACAACCCCGCAAAATGGAAAGAAGATTGTTTTTACACATCGTCGTCGTAGGGGCGGATATCATCCGCCAGCAATTAAGAAATAAGAGGAACCCCACATGAGCCAATACAACCCCATCGCGTTCACCACCGAATCCACCGTCGTTGCCGAGTATACGCCCGAATACAGGACAGCCGCGGAATACCAGTCCGAGGCGGATTTGGAGCGCGAGTTTATACGGCAGCTCACGGAGCAGGGGTATGAGTATATCACGTTTCACAATGAGCAGGCGCTGATAAACAATCTGCGTATCCAGCTTGAGGTGCTTAATAAAATCGCGTTTTCCGACAGCGAGTGGGAGCGTTTTTTCAATACGCAGCTTGCTAGCTCCAACGAGGGCATTTTGGAGAAAACCCGAAAGATACAAGCGGGCGATACCGCCCTGCTGCTGACCCGTGACGATGGCTCTACAAAGAACGTCCGGCTCCTCGACAAGAAAAACATCCACAACAACCGCTTGCAGGTGCTTAACCAGTACGAAGAAGAAGGCGGGGCGCACGGCGCGAGGTATGACGTGACGGTGTTGGTCAACGGTCTGCCGCTTGTGCATATTGAACTAAAGCGCCGGGGCGTGGCAATCCGTGAGGCGTTCAACCAGATTAAGCGCTATCAGCGTGACAGTTTTTGGGCGGCAAGCGGGCTTTATGAGTATGCACAGATATTCGTAATATCCAACGGCACGAACACGAAGTATTACAGCAATACCACCAGAAATGCTCACATTGAAGAAGTGCGCCGTAGGGGCGACCGTCCCGGTCGCCCGTCGAAAACCAGCAATAGCTTTGAGTTTACAAGCTGCTGGGCGGATGCGAATAACAAGGTCATCGCCGACCTTGTGGACTTCACAAAGACGTTTTTCGCAAAGCATACGCTGCTGAATATCCTGACGCGGTTCTGTGTGTTCACATCGGAGGAACTGCTGCTTGTCATGCGTCCGTATCAAATCGCGGCTACCGAGAAGATACTGAGCCGCATAGTTAGTTCATGCTACTATAAAAAGACAGGGACTGTTGCGGCTGGCGGGTATATATGGCATACGACGGGCAGCGGCAAGACTTTGACGAGCTTCAAGACGGCGCAGCTTGCGACGGGGCTTGAAGGTGTTGACAAGGTGCTGTTTGTGGTTGACCGTAAAGACCTCGACTTTCAGACCATGAAGGAGTATGACCGTTTCCAGAAGGATGCGGCGAATGGGAGCAAATCCACGCGGCAGCTTGAAAAGAACCTTGCCGACCCGAACGCCCGCATTATCGTCACAACGATACAGAAGCTGGATGTATTTATCGGCAGGAACAAGGCTAACGATATATACAAGAAACACGTTGTTATTATCTTCGATGAGTGCCACCGCTCTCAGTTTGGGGATATGCACCGGAAGATAATCAAAGCGTTTCGCAACTATCATATCTTCGGATTCACGGGAACGCCGATATTCGCGGTAAATTCGGTAAGTGGCGGCAGAATGCCGCCGCTACATAGGACAACGCCACAGGTGTTCGGCGATAAGCTGCACACATATACGATCGTGGACGCGATCAACGATGGGAATGTGCTGCCGTTTCGCATTGACTTTCTCGATACGGTTAAGGCAAAGGACGACATTGAAGATAAGAGGGTTAGGGCGATTGACGTTGAGAAGGCGATGGGCGCGCCGGAACGTGTGCGGGAGATTGTTGTGTATATACTCGAACACTTCGGCCAGAAGACCAAGCGCAACAGCTTTTACGCCATCAAAGGGCAGCGCATGGCGGGGTTTAATTCCATATTCGCCGTGTCCTCAATCCCGATGGCGATGAAGTATTACGAGGAGTTCAGGAAACAGCTTGACGAGAAAAATAGGCATCTAACGATTGCGACCATATTCAGTTACATTACCAACGAGGATGACCCGGAGGACGCTTTGCCTGACGAGGAGTTTGAAAATGACAGGCTCGATAAAAGCTCCCGCGATTTCCTTGAAGCTGCGATAGCCGATTACAACGCTACGTTCAATACAGCTTACGACACTTCGGCGGATAAATTTCAGAATTACTATAAAGACCTCTCGCAGCGAGTAAAGAACCGCGAGGTGGATTTACTCATTGTGGTCAATATGTTCCTGACGGGCTTCGACGCGACCACGCTCAACACGCTGTGGGTTGACAAGAACCTGAAACAGCACTGGCTGATACAAGCGTATTCCCGCACCAACCGCATACTCAACAGCGTCAAGACCTTCGGCAATATAGTGTGCTTCCGGGACTTGAAGCAAGCCACCGACGACGCTATCACCCTGTTCGGCGACAAGGACGCGGGCGGCATAGTGCTGCTCAAAACTTATGATGATTATTACAACGGGTTCGACCATAATGGTCAGTACAAGCCGGGGTATGTGGAGCTTATAACGGAGCTCATGGAGCGTTTCCCGCTTGGCGAGCCGATAATCGGCGAGGAGGCAAAGAAGGATTTCATCCGATTGTATGGTGCGATACTGCGGCTGCGTAATATTTTGACAGCATTCGACGATTTCGAGGGGAACGAAATACTGAGCAGCAGGGATTTTCAGGACTACCAGAGCGTATATATCGACCTGTATCAGGAAATACGCCCGAAGGCTGACGGTGACAAGGAAAATATCAATGACGATGTAGTTTTCGAACTGGAACTGATCAAGCAAATCGAAGTCAACATTGATTATATCCTCATGCTGGTGGAGCAATATAACGCGTCTAACCGTGAGGACAAGACCATACTGGCGGCTATCAACAAAGCCGTAAATTCGAGCATGGAGCTTCGCAGCAAGAAGGAACTGATTGAAGGTTTCATCGCCCGCGTGAGCGTGGACGGCAAGGTGGATGATAGCTGGCAGAGATTCGTACATGAGAGGAAAGAGGAAGACTTGTCCGCGCTGATTGCCGCTGAGGGGCTGAAAGAGGAAGAAACGCGGCGCTATATTGACATCGCCTTCCGTAATGGGATGCTGAAGACCACGGGGACAGATATTGATATGATATTGCCGCCTGTGTCACGCTTTGGCGGCACGGGCCGCGCCGAGAAGAAGCAGGGTATTATTGATAAGCTGATGGCTTTCTTTGAGAAATATCTGGGATTGGCATGATTATATTCAGAACTTATTTTCTCCAACGTATGCCATTGCTTACATCGGCTTGTTCTAGATAACAATAACCAAACCAATGTCAACAGGTTAATGCGTTTATTCATCGTTGCTTTGTAGGGGCGATTAATAATCGCCCCTACACGAGAATCGTTAACCTGTTGACATTGATAACCAAACCCGCAAATACTTAAAACCGCCCGCCATTTGGCGGGCAGCTTTATGCTTGTAGTCTTAATACTCAATCCTTGCCGTAACCGGCTTCCTTCAGGATCATGTCCTTGACTTTCATCAGGCGGACTTTTGTCGAACGGTCATTTTCCTCCAGCTTCATGGAGATGTATTTGATATTTGTCTGCATTTCGGGAATCATCACGTACTCCAGCGCGTTTACGCGGCGGCGGGTACGCTCGATCTCGCCGGCCAAAAGCTGCATTGTCTTTTCGACCTGGGCAAGCTCAAGCATATCGCGAAATACGTCCGCCAGCGCGGTCAGTGCGTCGTCCAGTTCGCCGGAGGTCTGTGCGAAGCCGTAAGGATATATGGCCGAAGGGTCGCTCAGCTCGGTCTTGAAGTCATAGACAGGGACATAGACCGACATAATGTTCTTATATGTCATACCGAACTCTACCCGTTGCCTCGGATACATAAGCGCCTGGCCCAAAAACTCAGGGGACATTATCGCGGAAGCGACGGCAATGCTCCGGTTGGCAAGGGAGAGCCCCTCATCTACGCGTGTACGAAGCTCGCGGTTGCGGCGCACTATTTCAAGGAACTGGCGCATAAGCTCGTCGCGCTTGTCTTTTAAGAGCTTATGTCCGCGCGTTGCCGTCCTCAGACGCGTTTTCAAACGCGTCAACTCCATCCGGGTCGGAGATATGGTTTTTTTCGCCATATATTATCACCCCTGCGGCATGTATTTCTCGATCATTTCGAGCCTTACGCGCTTCAGCTCGGATTTGGGCAGTATTGACAGAAGCTCCCAACCGAGGGTCAGCGTTTCTTCGATGGAACGGTTCTCTTCGTAGCTCTGCGACACGTAGCGCGCTTCAAACTCGTCTGAGAATTTTGCAAACAATAAGTCGTTCGCGGTAAGCGCGCTCTCGCCAAGGATCGTCATAAGCTCTTTCGCATCTTTGCCCAATGAGTAAGCGGCGAAGAGCTGGTTCATCGTTCCGGCGTGATCTTCCCTGGTCTTGCCTTCTCCGATGCCCTTATCCTTGAGTCGCGAAAGGGATGGGAGGACGTCCACCGGCGGCATTATGCCTTTTCTGTGCAGGTCGCGGGACAGGATTATCTGGCCCTCCGTGATATAGCCTGTCAGATCCGGGATCGGGTGCGTTTTATCATCCTCCGGCATTGTAAGGATCGGTATCATCGTGATTGATCCGTTTTTGCCGATACGTCTGCCGGCGCGCTCATACATCGTAGCAAGGTCGGTGTAGAGGTATCCGGGGTATCCGCGGCGCCCCGGGACTTCTTTTCGCGCTGCCGATATTTCACGCAGCGCTTCGGCATAGTTCGTGATATCCGTCAGTATTACGAGGACATGCATATCCTTCTCAAATGCCAGATATTCGGCGGCGGTCAGAGCCATACGCGGTGTGGCGATACGCTCAACTGCCGGGTCGTCGGCAAGATTCGAGAATATTACCGAGCGGTCTATAGCGCCTGTGCGGTTAAACTCCTGCACAAAATACTCAGATTCCTCAAAAGTTATACCAATGGCGGCAAATACGACGGCAAAGTTGTCGCTGCCGCCGCCAAGCACTCTTGCCTGCCGCGCAATCTGCGCCGCCAGTTGTGCGTGTGGGAGCCCTGAGCCGGAGAAAATAGGCAGCTTCTGCCCGCGGACTAGTGTATTCAGACCGTCTATTGTCGATACGCCGGTCTGTATAAACTCGTTGGGATAGTCGCGCGCGGCGGGGTTCATCGGCAGGCCGTTGATATCGTTATGGGCCTCGGCAAGCACTTCAGGGCCGTTGTCTATGGGTTTGCCCATGCCGCTGAATACCCGGCCGAGCATGTCCCCGGAGACGGCCAGCTCAAGCGGGCGGCCCAAAAAACGCACCTTCGAAGCCGTTAGGTTTATTCCGGCTGCGCTTTCAAAAAGCTGAACCACCGCAGTGCTGCCATTGACTTCGAGAACCTTGCAGCGCCGAACTTCCCCGTTTGGCAGCTCAAGCTCCGCGAGTTCGTCGTACGTGACTCCCTCGACGTTTTTAATTACCATCAGCGGGCTGACGATTTCCTGTATCGTGCGGTATTCCCTGATCATAACTCGTCGCCTCCTTTGGTGACAGATTCCACCTCAGCTTCCATCGCCTGCGCGATAGAGCGGTATTTTTCCTCATACTCTGCCGGCAGGATCATCTTCGCGCGCCCTATCTGCTCACGCGAAGGTATCCCGAACAGCAGCAGGACGTCTTCAACGCCCTTGGTAAGCGCGTCCTTGCACAAGTCGTTGTAGTAAAGAATCAGCGAAAGGAGCGACGCCTGCTTTTCGTATGCGGAGTAGCTGTCGAGGTCATCGAAGGCGTTTTGCTGCAGGAAGTCCTCACGGATCATTTTCGCCGTTTCAAGTGTGAGGCGATCCGGCGCGGACAGGGAGTCTTGGCCAACCAGCTTGACTATCTCCTGAAGCTCCGCCTCTTCCTGCAGAAGCGCCATTGTCCTGTTGCGGTTTAGCAGGAAATCGGCTCCGTATGCGTTATCGTACCAAGGCTTCAGCGTGTCGAGGTACAGCGAGTAGCTTGTAAGCCAGTTGATAGCCGGAAAGTGGCGTGCATAGGCGAGTGTCGCGTCAAGCCCCCAGAAAACCTTGACTATCCGCATCGTAGCCTGGGATACAGGCTCGGATGTGTCGCCACCGGGGGGTGAGACGGCGCCAATGGCGGTGAGCGTACCGACACGGCCATCGCCGCCCAGACAGTCCACAGAGCCGGCGCGTTCGTAAAACTGCGCGAGTCGGGACGAAAGATACGCCGGATATCCTTCCTCGCCCGGCATTTCCTCAAGGCGGCCGGATATCTCGCGCAAAGCCTCGGCCCAGCGTGAGGTCGAGTCGGCGATAACCGCGACGTCATAGCCCATGTCGCGGAAGTATTCGGCGATCGTGATGCCTGTGTAGATCGACGCTTCACGGGCGGCGACGGGCATATCCGATGTGTTTGCTATAAGAACGGTGCGTTTCATCAGGGGTTCGCCTGAGCGCGGGTCGCGCAGCTCGGGAAATTCCATCAAAACGTCCGTCATTTCATTTCCGCGCTCACCGCAGCCTATGTATACCACTATATCGACGTCAGACCATTTCGCAAGCTGGTGCTGCACTACGGTCTTGCCGCTTCCGAATGGGCCGGGCACTGCGGCCGTTCCGCCTTTTGCAAGGGGGAACAGAGTATCAATAATGCGCTGTCCGGTACACAGTGGGGTGATCGGGGTCGATTTCTTAACATACGGGCGGCCAATACGAACCGGCCACTTTTGCATCATAGTTACGTCATGTATTTGCCCATCGGGAGTCCTTACCCTGCACACTGTCTGCTCAACGGTGAATGATCCCGGTTCGATCGATTCGACCACGCCGGAAAGCTCGGGGGGTATCATGATTTTATGCGTCACCGAGACTGTTTCATTGACCGTGCCGATAATAGACCCGCCTGTGACTTCCGCCCCTGTTTCTACGACCGGGGTAAACTCCCACTGCCGCGACCTGTCCAGGGCGGGAACGTCAACCCCGCGGGAGATGGTTGAACCGGTCAGCTTGCGGATTTCCGTCAACGGCCGCTGGATACCATCATATATGCTTTCTAAAAGACCCGGACCAAGCTCAACAGAGAGTGGAAGCCCTGTGGTAACGACCTCCGCCCCCGGACCGAGCCCGCCGGTCTCTTCATAGACCTGTATCGACGCGGAGTCCCCCACCATTGTCAGGATCTCGCCCATTAGCCGCTGGCTGCCTACCCGGACGACGTCCGCGATGTTTGCGTCGCCAAGACCTTCCGCAACGACGAGCGGGCCGGAAACTTTTACGATTTTACCGCTCATTGAATCTCATCATTCCTTCCCATATAGTTGTTAGGCTTTTAGTATATCAGTGCCAATGGCCTTGATAACGGCCTCATGGAGCGCCGTCAAGCCCAGGCCCTCGGAGCCGTCGCGACCCGGTATAAGGATGATTGCCGGGGTCACTTTTTCACTGAATTTCGCGATTTCCGACGAAAGTGTTTTCGATAGGCCCTCTTCAAGGTAAATAACGGCATACTCTTCCTCAGGCGATGTGAGCCTGGAGAATACGCTTTTTGCCTCAGCGGCGCCGGAGACGGGATATGTGTCCAGGCCAAGCGCCCTAAAGCCAATGACGGTATCTATTCCGCCCATTACCGCTATTTTATACATGGCATTCACGCAGCCTTTCCCGAATTACGTCCGGCGAGATACCGGTTAGCTTGCCGGTAAGGATCATCCTGACGGCGGTTATTTCCCACTCAAGCTCGGCCAAGTAGGCGATAACCGGAGCGGGCCCGAAGCTGACGTAGGACGTGCCGGCAATGTATTGCATGACGGCATTGTCGCAGGCAAGTTCAAACATTGTCTGCGAGCCGCCTTTCATAGCGTCAGCGCCCAAGCGTACCGCCAGATCCGGCACGGCGCCGGCAAATGGCGTGAGCGAACCGTCAGCGGCCTGGGCCGCAATTTCGTCTATGTTTGCGGCGCCGCCTGGAATAAGCGCGACAAGCAGGAAGTCCGCATCGCGCCCGGTCCGCACCGAACGCACGGCAATGCGGAGGTTCGCACTGTCGATGAGGAGCCGTACATAGCCGACTATATAGCTGTCTTTGGTTTTTTCGGCAATCGACATAAGCTCCCTGAAGTAAAACTTGTCGACCTCGATATCCATGAGCTGGGGGTTGCCCGTGCGCGAAAGCACGCCCACCGCCTCGCTCATAGCCTCAGCCAGCAGGGGTGGCAGATCCCGTCGGTCTCCTGTGGAGAAAGCCTCGCTGATTTCCTTTATGCCGATGCGTCCGGAACCGGAGAGCATGTATGAGGCGTCCGCGCTTGAACCCATTGACTTTACCAGCGTTTTTACGTTGTGGTAGTCGTATTTTATCCGGAACAAATCAAGCAAGTCCCACGCGTATTCGTAATGAGAGACTTCATAGTAAATGTCGGCGCGGCGCTCTTGCAGAACGTTTTCTATCTGACTCGCATTCATTCCGGACATGTCCGCATAACCGCAGTCTATAAGGGCTTTGGCTGCGTCGTCAAAATCCGGCGCGTCAAGCATACGGTCGATCTTCTCATTTGAGAGCATAATCGTTTCTCTGGATCGGAGCAAGGAAGTAAGGAACAGAAAGTCAGTATCTTTCATTGCACACCCCGCTTCAATCGAACAGCTCTGCCGCAACGCGGGGCGAAAGCTCGTTCCGGTACTGATCCACCAAGGCGTCTACCCCGCAATTGACCTCTATATCACCGCCGGAGAGGATAAGCCCACCGCGGATGTCAACGGTCTTGTCAGAAAGAGTGAGAGAAGCGGTTTTTCCCGCCGCTTTAAGCGCGGAATTCGCCGCGCTCAGCACTTCTTTGCCGATGCGGTCACGATCGGACTGAGACAGGATAATCGTCTCATTACCCTTCAGTGAGGCGCCGCATGCCAGATTTGCGAGAAATGCGATATACACCTGCTCCGGCAGCTCGATAAGCTTTTTGGCGGCAAACTCAAAAGCCTCGGCTATCATCTCCTGCTGCGTCGCAAGCACCAGCTTTTTTGATTCAAGGGCGGCAAGGCTGTTTAACCGCTCAAGTCTGCGCTCGGCTTCCTTTGAGCCGGCATTGAACACTTTCCAGTATTCATCCTGCTCCGCCTTGGCGTATTCGGCGCGTATTCGCTCGCATTGTTCAGCCGCGTCCTTTGCTATTGCCTCGCATTCCGCTGCCGATTCAGACTTGATATGCGCGAGGATTTTTTCAATTCCATTCATATAACCACGCCTTTCTGCGGCACAAACTAATTGTTAATAAAGAGAAGCATAAACAGGGACACAAGCAGTGAAAGAATCGCGTAGAATTCGACCGTGATGCACAATATCATACCTTTAGCCCAATCGTCCGGCTTTTTTGCGAGGATGTTGATTGCCGTCACAGCTACGCGCCCCTGATAAAAAGCCGAGACCATACCGCCAAAAGCTATCGGCAGACAGGCTGTGAAAAAGCGAAATCCCTCGGTGAGTGACAGGCTTGCCGCAGTTCCGTCCAACAGCCCCATAAATAAAAGTGTGAGGAATCCTACGACAAATCCGTAAATACCCTGTGTACCCGGTATGACCTGCAGGATCATGACTTTACCGAATTTCGACGGATCCTCGCACAGCAGACCCGCGCCGGCCTCGCCCGCAATGCCGGTTCCTCTCGCGCTGCCGATGCCGGCAAGCACAACTGCCAGTGCGGCGCCCAAGAGCCCTAAAGACATGCCTCCGTATTGGGTGATGATTTCATACATTGATTTTGTCCTCCTTAATATTTTGATCGTTTTTGCGGTTTCTGCGAAACCGGGAGCAAAACAGGCTTGCGGGGCGAACTCATTTCGCCCGCAAGCGCACTATTTGCTGACCAGTTCATTATATTTTGTTTTGACGCTAAGCGGCTTGAACGGCCGCCCGCCGTCTTCATAAAACTTGCCAAAGAACTCAAGGCATTGCAAACGCATGTCATGCACAAAGCATCCGAGCAAGTTCAGCCCAAAGTTCAGCGCATGGCCAAGGACGAAAATTATCATAAAGGTGATAATGTTTCCTGTGAGTGCGCCCAGCGTGTTGAAAACATTGGCGATAACTCCGCCGGCAAGCATCAGCGCCATAACGCGGGAGTACGAAAGGATATCTCCAAAATATGCAGTTATGTCGTATAGGCTGCCAATCCCGCTGATAAGCCTTGCGAATATATTCTTCTTTGACCGTCCCGCCATGAGAAGTATCATCGCCACGCCCAGTAACGCTACCCACCATGTTATGCCAAGCGCCCCAAGGGCAATACCGGCAAAGATGATCCACCACGAGCCGATATCGAATATCGCGTCCATGATCTGCCCGTCTTTGATCTTTTTGGCAAAGGCTATCCCCATGCCGAACAGAATGTGAATCCCCCCAAGTGCAAACGCTCCGACAAGAACCGCAACCGTGTCTTCAAGCGGGCTGAAGAGCGGATAATTCGGGTGGAGGTTGCTAAGTGAGAAAGTACCGCCGAAAAGACCGGCAATCTGGTCCGGGGCATCCCCGAAAAAGCCTGCGGTCAGGGCTCCAATGACAAACGTGGATACTCCGCACAGCAGCAGGAGGTCAAAGAAGTTTTTCATGCCGCCTTTGGGTTTTTTACGCTTGACTAGAATCGCCGCTATCATCATAATAAGCCCGTAGCCCATATCCGCCATCATCAGGCCATAAAACAGGACAAAGAACGGCATCATGGGCGGGTTCGGGTCTACGCTGCCGTACGCCGGCAGACTGTACATCTCCGTCACCATCGTCAGCGGGCGCGTCAGCGGGTTGTTTTTCAGCTCGACCGGGACACTTTTGTATTCGTCGGGCGGCGGGTCTGAAAGCTCCCACGCGCAGTTGTATTTGGATAGCGCATCTACAAGCTCAGGCTCCGACTCTGCGGTGGCCCAGCCTGTAAGAAGGAGGGAGTACTCTGTTCCAAGGAGTTTCTCGGCTGCCTGCGCCCTCGCGATTTTCGTGCCGATGTGGTCATAGCAAAGCTGCAGCGATTCTCTTTGCTCTGACGCTTCGACAATTTTGGCTTCCAGCTCCGATTTTTCTTGCTCGATCTCAACGAGCCGCTGATTTGCTTTTTTGATATTGCTTTCCGCCGTGCCGCGCAGATTTTTCAAAGACGTCACAGAAAAATTGAACCGGCGCAATACCTCGAAAACCGCCGACTGTTTCTCGCGCAGGCAGACGATGCAGAGATAGTGCTGTTCCCTGTTTGAAGAAACTAGAAAAGCTTCGGCTTCTTCGGCAGCCTCGCCAAGCTCCTTCCTGAGAACCTCCACATCGAAAGACGCCGCAATCGCGCCAAGCGTGACCGCAGCGACGCCTGTACCCTCGCTGTTTAGCGGCAGACCAAGCGGTTTCCACGGGATCAGCGATTCGATCAGGCTGTTTTCGTTGTTTTCCTCAGTTGTCAGACGGCGAATTTTACCGTCAAGGTTTTCGAGCGTCTTAGCGAGCGCCAGATTGCTTTCCGTCTCCTTTTCGTCAAGGAGCAAGCTGTCCGAAACTTCCGGTTTTAGCGCGAACATAGGCGTCTTTGACGGGACGTACTGCCGGATGACGTCAAGACCCCGCGCCAAGCTCGCATATTCTGAATTGTAACGGTCAAGCTCCGCGTTTTCTCGCCTTACGAACGCTGACAGCTCAGAATCTTCAAGCAGCTCATCCGGCTCGGAGACCTCAACGCAACCCATCAGCATAAGGTCGCGCAGAACATCGTCCCTGTCGGCACGGGAGGCGAGAAGGCTGATTTTTTTCATTTTCACGATAGCCATCAGACGTTCACTATCCTTTCGACAATAAGCTGAGCGGCCTTTTGGAGCCGCCCTTCGGCGCGCGCGCGCAACGTCGCCTGACGGTTGGCCGTTTTCGACGCCAGCTCTTGTGCCTGCTCCGCAGCATTCCGGTCTGACGTGCGTTTGAGTTCAGCGATTTCAGATTCGGCGCGGGCAAGAGTTGACGCAACGGCTTCCTTCCCGGCTTTTTCGGCGGCTTCTATTGATTCACGCGCCTTCTGCTGTGCCAAAAGCCTTGCCTGACGCGCCCCATCTTCCGCCTGACCGATACTTTTTATCGCTTCCAGAGACATAAACACACCTCCCTTGCAATTAATTACACATTAATATACACAATTATTAACAGTTTGACAAGCTGTAATATCAATATAGCAAAAAAATATATTTGTTGCCAGTTTGTGAACTTTGATATATAGTTAAAATAAGTGGAGGAAAAATTATGATGGGAGACGTACGAAAGAAAAAATTTGGGGACAGAAAAGACGGGAGGCGTTTGCGGACAATATCCCCCTATAACGCAATGATACCGTTCATTATGAAAGAAAAAAGCGATGCAAGCAATTACTTCTCTGATACGTTCGAAATCACCGAGGTGGAGAGGTTTTTGCGTAGCAAGAGGCTCGGCGGATTTCCCGGCATGGGGATCTTGCACCTTTTTATTACCACATATATCAGGACGGCGTCACAGTTCCCGGCCATCAACAGGTTTGTGTCCGGTCAGAGGATATACGCCCGCAATAATATTGAGTATGTGATGACGGTCAAAAAGGATCTGAAAACCGATGTGGATGAAACTTCGGTGAAAGTTATTTTCGATCCCCGCGATACGATCAACGACGTCTATCGGAAACTAAGCGCCGAAATTGAAAAAGTCAAGGAGGCCGGCGAGGCCACCGATACGGACGATGTGGCAAGGGCGCTTATGAAGCTGCCGAGGCTGTTTTTGAAGTTTGTGGTATGGATTTTGAATTTACTGGACTATTTCGGCCTGTTTCCAAAATCGCTCCTGAAGGCCAGCCCGTTCCACGGCTCGGTCATAATATCCGATCTCGGCTCGATCGGCCTGACGGCGATTTACCATCATCTATATAATTTTGGGAACATGCCGGTGTTTATCTCCTTTGGGGTAAAGCGTAAAGCTTATGAGATGAAAAAAGACGGCACAGTGATAGAGCGCAAGTACATGGACTACAAGCTTGTCATGGACGAGCGCATATGCGACGGCTTCTACTTCTCGCAGGCGTACAGAATGTTCAGGAGCGTCCTGCGCAACCCGGAAATACTCGAACATCCGCCGGAAAAGGTCGTTGAGGACGTCGAATGATTATTCAAACACGCCCTTCAACTACAACACCGGATAATTCTCGGAAAAGCAGGCGTCGCAAAAGTTGCATTTTGAATTTGGCGTAGTTTTTGCCAGGCACTCAAGATCCAAAAAGCCGAGGGTGTCCGCGCCGATTATTGAGCGCATTTCCTCCGTCGTGTATTTGCAGGCGAACAGCACTTTCTTCGACGGGATGTTTGTGCCGTAATAGCACGGGCTGATGAATTTCGGCGAGGAGATGAGTACGTGGATCTCCTTGGCGCCGGCTTCCCGAAGAAGGCCTATTATTTGCACAGAGGTAGTTCCGCGAACTATTGAATCGTCTATCAAGACGACACGTTTACCGCTGATTGTGGCTCGCAGGGGATTGAGTTTAATTTTAACGGCCTCCCTGCGCCCGGAATCTGTCGGGCTGATAAATGTCCTCCCGATATAGCGGTTTTTGATAAACCCGTCGTTGTACGGTATGCCTGTTTCGAGGGAGTACCCTTTGGCTGCGACCAGCCCCGAGTCCGGCACTCCGATTACAACATCGGCGTGAATCCGGTACTTTCCGGCAAGGTAGCGCCCTGCAAGCACCCGCGCGTCGTATACGCTCTGCCCGTCGATGACGCTGTCGGGGCGCGCGAAATACAGGTGTTCAAATATGCACAGGGCCGATTTTTCGGTGCAGTTTTCACGATTGCTGTGCAGCTCGCCTTCGTAGACCCAAACGACCTCGCCCGGCTCAACGTCGCGCAGAAAAGTCGCGCCAACGCTGTCTAAGGCGCACGACTCCGAAGCGAAGATTATGCAGCCATTCTTCCTTCCGATACACAACGGGCGGAAACCCCAGGGGTCACGCGCCGCGATTAGCTTTCTCGATGACATTACTACGATGGAAAAAGCTCCCTTCAGCCGCTTCATCGCTTGATTTACGGCCGCCTCGGCGCTGCCGCTGTGCAGTCTGGCCTGGGCAATAATATACGCTATTATCTCGGAGTCGGTGGTTGTGTGGAACACCGCCCCTTTGTACTCGTATTCCCTCTTCAGTTCCGCGCTGTTGATTATGCTGCCGTTATGCGCAACCGCCAGAGAGCCTTTGATGTACGTAAGGGTGAGCGGTTGGGCGCTTTCTCGGAGATCCCCGTTTGCGCCGGAATGGCGGACGTGACCTATGGCCATTGTTCCGTTTAGCTTGTCCAGTATTTTTTCTGAGAAAACATCTCCGACAAGCCCGGAACCTTTGTGGCAGGAGAGTTCCAACTCGTTAATAGCGGCAATGCCGCAGTCCTCCTCACCGCGGTGCTGCAGCGCATACAAGCCATAATACGTGCTTTTTGCGCAGTTGCCGCCGGCGTCGTAAATACCGAATATCCCGCACTCTTCGCGAAGCTCCATAATACTTGACACCACCCTTTGCAGTTTACCAACGATTGACGATGAATGATTGCCGGAACCGGGGCTGTGGGATATCATTCATCGTTTAGCAGTTTATTCAGTTCTTCCATAAATGTGTTTATGTCGCGGAACTGGCGATATACCGAGGCAAAGCGCACATAAGCTACCTCATCTATGGCTTTTAGCTTGTTCATAACCATTTCGCCCACGGCGGTGGTCTTTACTTCGCGTTCGAGTGAGTTTTGGAGTTCAAGCTCAACCTCGTCTGCCATATCTTGAAGTAAGGCAAAGGGTACAGGCCGCTTTTCACAAGCCCGGAGCATTCCGTTGATCAGCTTTTGCTTATCAAATGTCTGCCTGCTGCCGTCTTTTTTTACGACAACAAGCGGCAGCTTCTCCATGATCTCATACGTTGTGAATCGTTTTCGGCAACTCAGGCACTCCCGGCGTCTCCTTACCGTAGCGCCTTCCTCTGCGGGACGCGAGTCTACAACTTTGCTCTCAGAAATCACGCAAAACGGACATTTCATCTAAACGCGCCCCCGCAATTTTGTAATAAATATCCCAACACCCCTGCAACACAAAAAACACACTATATGTTGTATACGAAAACAAATAGATAGTCAAGGCTTTTTTTATACCGCAGCGCATTTTTATTACAAATATAACTGACAATACAATGTTTTCATGGTATTATGAAAATAACGAATATATGGTTGCATTTCCCGGTTAGCCGAAACTCCCCCGAAAAAGGGGCGTATTGTGCCGTCATTCCTGTTATCCGCGAATTGTAACAATATAAAAACAAAATGGCTACTAAATGTTACAAAATGGTTGACAAATGAAACTTTTTCTGTTATAGTCGGTAAAGGAACCTTGTATAAAGGGGGATTTACAGTGAAACGCTGGATGAAAAAAATAGTATGCGCTGCGCTGATATGCTGCCTGATCTTCAGCTCAATGCAGGGGGCGCTGGCTGCCCATGTCCTGGTCACGACGGAAGGCGTCAATTACAGAACCGGCCCGTCCACGGACGCCGAAATTATCAGCTCGATTAATCCAAACACCAGAGTGGATGTTATTGAGCACGATCCTGCCGGATGGTCAAAGGTCAGGTTTGACGGTACGACCGGCTATATAAGGTCGGACTTCCTCGCTGCCCCTTCAGGGGGAGGATCCACGACCTTCAGAACGACGGACGGCGTCAACTTCAGATCCGGGCCGTCTATGGACGCCGGTATTCTAAGCACAATTAATCCAAATACCAACGTGGACGTGCTTGAGCATAACCCGGCCGGATGGTCAAGGGTCAGGCATAACGGGGCGACCGGCTTTATCAGGTCGGACTTTCTCGCTTTGCCTATCGGGGCCGCGCAGCAATCATCCTCATCTCCGTCCCAATCAACCACGACCCTCAGAACAGTCAGCAGAGTCAACTTCAGAACCGGGCCGTCTATGGACGCGAGCGTAATCAGAACGCTGGATTCCGGCTTGAGCGTCGAAGTGCTTGAGCGCGACCCGCACGGGTGGACCAGGGTCAGGATAAACGGCACTGTCGGTTATATCAGATCGGACCTCCTGAACGTCAGCGGCGTCAGAAACGTCGAGCTTCTCGAGTGGTCCGTCGCCAGCAGCGTTGTCAGGATAGGCGTGCCTATCCGTGTAGTTGACGTCAGAACCGGCCTGAGCTATAACATACAGGCTTTTTCAAAAAGCGGCCATGCCGACGTTGATCCGCTCACAAGGGCGGATACGGAAACGATGAGGCAAACCCGCAACGGCACATGGAGTTGGGCCGCGCGGCCTGTCTGGGTAACGATAGGCGACCGCACGCTGGCAGCGGCAATTAACGGGATGCCGCACGCGGGCAGTACGATAAGGGATAACGGCGTGGACGGTCATTTTTGCTTGCATTTTGCGGGAACCGTGACCAACAACAAATCATATCAGGCGGACCTGCGCAATGCCGTTGCGGAAGCATACAACGCCGCCACAGGCAACACCAGATAAGATTCTGTATTTTTTGCAGGTATCCGGTTCCTCTGACACAAGGAACCGGATACCTGCATTCTTTTATGCCAGCGTCAAGGCGCAGAAGTTTGCAAATTCCTGCGTAATAAGCCTCTGGCCTTCGGTGTTGGGGTGAATGCCGTCCTCGCAGAGATATCGCCCCAAACACCTATCTTTCAAGAATGCGCCGCGCAAGTCAACCAGCATGGCTTGCGTATTTCTTGCAATCTCCTCGGCTGTACGGGAGTAAAGCTCCTGATAGCGGTATATCGCGTTAATATCGTTGAGCCAGCGGAGGATGTTTTCTTTGTTTAGCCCTTTAGCAAACCAGTCAAAATATCGCTGCGGCTCAATGGGCGGCAGGTTCGTGATCACTGGGCGGACGCCGCTTTCCTTTATTCTTTCTACTATGCCGGTATAGACCTTAATGAACTTACAAATCGGCGTATTCGGCTCGTGATCCGCGTCGGGGTTTTCTGATATGGATTTCCAATCGAAATCACAGTCGTTTCCGCCAAAATCCATAAGAATCGCGGTGCAGTCCGGCGTTTTGTCCAAATACTTGTCCAGCAGGGCTTTGGCCTTTGTAACCGTGCAGCCAAGTTTTGAATGGTTTACTATGTTGAGAGAGAATCTGTTGCTTAGCATATCAATGTCAATATTATTATTGACATGGTAGCGCTTGTTTAGTGGGTTTATCTGAATGCCTTTAAGTATCGAATCCCCGAAAACCTCAATTTTGCGTATTATTTTCATGTGTTTTCCCTCCTCGCCTTTTCCCATAGGGTAAGCTTGCTTTTTAGCAGGGCGGGTATCTGCAGGTCATATGGGCAGCGTTTTACGCACTGCCCGCATTCGACGCAGCCGGCCGCCTTCTCCATGTCCTTGCCAAGCATACCAACCGCCACGGCAAAAGGAAAGCGCTTGAGCGAGCTGTCCAGCCGCAAAACAGAGCTTATGCCTATCTCCTGCGGACAAGGCTGGCAGTATTCGCAGCGGTGGCACCAACTGTCTCCCATCTCGATGGCAAGGCTGCGGACTGCCCGCTTATCCTCATCGGAATAGGCGCCGTTCTCATTGACGATCATAGCGATTTCCCGCATTTCCGATAGTTTTGCGATTCCCGGGTCAGGCATTACATTATCAAACTGCAGCACGTAGCGCATGGCAGCGCCTATGTTCTCAATCATCCCGCCCCCGATTGGCTTCATTCCGATAAAGCCGATATCCAGTTTCTTTGCCAGCGGGATTGCTTCCTGCTCGGCTTCATTGTCAAGGCAGTTGAATCCAAGCTGTACGGCCGCAAATTTCCCGGTCTTCATTATATCCACGGCAAACCTGATGTTGTGGCTGCTAAACGCGGGAAAGCGTATTTTGCCCGCTTTGATCGCCTCTTCAACCCCTTCGTACGCCCCTCCGGGGGCGAAAGCGGCGTCGCGGCTTTCCGGCGTCGATACGTTATGCAAATGGAATATATCAATATAGTCCGTGCCCAGCCTCTTAAGTGACAAGTCCAGATTCTCCAACAGGCTTTTTTTGTCAGGTGCGCGGGATTTGGTGGAGATGACCAGGCTGTCGCGTTTTATGCCCTTGATTGCCACGCCTATTTTTTCCTCGCTGTCCGAGTAGCCGTTTGCGGTGTCAATGAAATTAACGCCAAGGTCAATCACGCCGCGCACAATCGTGACAGCCTCCTCCTTGGGAATCCTCTGAATAGGTATGCCGCCAAATCCAACTCTGCTCACCATTAGGCCGGTTTTGCCAAGACGCATTCTCGTCAATACTTTTCACCTCTTTTGCTGATATTGCTGATATTATTATTACTCCATCAGCATTATATCCCCTTTCAAGCGGAAAAACAATAACGATAGTACGAAAAAGTTTGCAGGGGAATACTTTATTGTGTATAATCAACTATGCTAAAAATTTTAAATTTGGAGGTTATAAAATGCTTACTGCAAAGGAAAACATGCGTGAGGTCATACGCGGAGGCAATCCGGACCGGTTTGTTAACCAATATGAGGCCGTCCAGCTTCTATTCCATCCCTATTTTATGTTCAACAACAACATACTGCTGCATAAAGGGGATCCGGACGTAGTCAACCCGTGGGGCGTAACAATGTCGTTCCCGGCGAATGTGCCCGGTCAGTTCCCCGTCCATACGCCTGATAAAATCGTTATCAAGGACATTCAGAAATGGCAGGACTATGTAAAGGCTCCGCCGCTGGACTTCACGGATGAGCAGTGGGAGATTGCCAAATCCACCTATGACGCCGTTGACGGCACGAAAGCGTACAAGGCGGCTTTCATCGTACCCGGCCTTTTTGACCAGACGCATTACCTCAATGAAATCATCAACGCACTGATGTATTACATCGAGTATCCCGACGAAATGAGAGCGCTAATTGATTACCTCACAGAATGGGAACTCAAGCTTGCCGAGGGCATATGCAAGCACCTCAAGCCGGACGCTATATTCCACCACGACGACTGGGGCAGCGAGAACAGCACCTTCCTCAGCCCGGCTATGTTTGAAGATTTCTTCCTCGAACCGTACAAAAAAGTTTACGGCTACTATAAAGACCACGGCGTCGAGCTTGTTATCCATCACGCGGACAACTATCAGGCAACCCTTGTACCGGCAATGATAGAAATGGGCATAGACGTCTGGCAGGGCTGCATGGAATCAAATAACGTCCCCGAGCTTGTAAAAAAATACGGCAAAGATATGACCTTCATGGGCGGCATAGACAACAAATCCGTTGACTTCACCGGCTGGACACAGGAGCACGTCAGAAAAAAGGTGCGCGAAGTATGCGACGCCTGCGGAGTCAACTATTTCATCCCCTGCATCACCCAGGGCGGACCCGGCTCTCTGTTTGAAGGGACGTACATGGCAATTATCGAGGAAATCGACAAATACAATGAAGAAAAGTTCGGCGTCAAGGGCGCCGGAGACCTGCGCGCTCCTCTTCAAGTCCTGTTTTAGAGCGGTATACCCACTGACCCGCAACGCGCTTGGCAAAACAGAAACGTTCTTGCCAAGCGCGTTGATCAGAGCCTACCGAAGACCTTGCCGGAATGGGGTTATTTTTTGCATTCCTGTCGCTCAAAGGCGCATCCTGCGCCTATTCGCGGCGCTCCGCATCCTTGCTCCGCGCTACGGAATGCAAAAAACAGCCCCATTCCGGCAAGGTCTAACCAGTCACCCAAGCGCGTTTATTTTTCTGCACGTTTTGTAGATACATTGACATTGTCTGCCAAAAGCATTATACTGATTAAGGAGCTTGCAGACGCGTCATAATGACGCATAAAACTGCGGGAAGGGTTGAATTTAATGAAGAAAACGCGTGGTTTCAAAACATTGTCAATGAGGATCGCTTTCATAATCGGCGCTACGGTTATTATTGTCGGCGCGTCAATCGCCGCATACATGCAGACCCGTATAATTACCGAAATAGGCCGGCATTCGAGCTTGGGCCTTCAGAACAGGCTCATGAGTACGGCGGAGGAATGCAATAACGCGTTTTTGGATGCAATTTACTCCGCCGCAGGTTTGAAAAACTCAGTAGAATCAATTTTCAGCGTTGATGAATACAAAGCAGACGCAAGAAATTATTTTGACAGCTTCATAAGGCCAAGTCTTGACGGATTATTTTACAACACTATTGACAGATCCGAAGTTATTTTTGCCGCTTATTTCGCCGTGCATCCTGATTTAGCCGGATACCCGATTGTAAATGAGGTTTTCTTTGAAGATACCGGCGCTGGCATTGAGGCATTGACTCCGCAGACTTACGAGGAGTATATGCAGATAGACTCTGAAGATATGCAGTGGTTCTATGGGTCATACCTTTCGGGCGCGCCGCATTGGACGAGTGTTTATGAATGGTTTGACGGGACTGTTATGGTTAGTTATGGTGTGCCTATCATTGCGGAGAATGCTACAATCGGCATTATCGGCGTAGACATATCCATAGACCACATTGAAAACCTCGTAAGCGGCGTGAAAGTATATGATTCAGGCTTTGCGTTTCTTGTGGACCATAACGGGGACTTTTTTGAGTCAAATGACGTTATCAGCCGGCTTAGCGCCGTCGAAAAGAACAGCCTTTTAGACTCCGCCGGCATTAGCGGCGGCGAAGTATTTGAAATATCTTTGGGCGGAGTCGTCTATTTGGCAACGTCAAGGCAACTGATAAATGACTACACTGTTTTTTTACTGGCGCCGAAAAATGAAGTAAACGCCGAGGTTGCGGCGTCGCTGACAAGGTTTGTCATTATTTTTATTACATGCTTCGCCATAGTCATGTTTATTTCCTACCTCATCGCAAAACCCGTCGCCAAGCCGCTGTCCATACTCTCCGGCTTTGTAAGGGAGGCTGCTTCCACCGGAAACATCATACTGCAGCCCGAGGATGTTGAGGTAATCGACAAATACTCTCTGCTCAAGGATGAAATCGGCCAAATCGTCGGTGATACAGCGGCGCTTTTCAAGCACATAAGGGATATCTCCAACGCGCTGGACGTCATGGCCGGCGGAGATCTGACTCATGATATGGCGTTACAGTCGGAAATGGACACAATGGGTAACGCGCTGCACCATTTGTTTAAAAACCTCAACAGCATTTTTACCGAAATCAATATGTCTACACGCCAGGTTGCCACAGGTTCAAAGCAAATCGCAGACGGCGCCCAATCCCTTGCCCAAGGCTCAACCCAGCAAGCCGTCTCTGTTGCGCAGCTTTCCGCCTCTATTTCCGAAATCGCGGATAAAACAAAGGGGAATGCCGAAATGGCCGGGCGCGCCGCCGCGCTCGCGGGTTCCATCAGGGAAAGCGCGCAAAAAGGCAGCCGCCAGATGGATGAAATGATCCAAGCAGTCAAGGAAATCAACCAGGCAAGCCAGAATATCAGTAATGTCATAAAAGTTATAGACGAAATCGCGTTTCAGACAAATATCCTTGCCCTGAACGCCGCCGTGGAAGCCGCGCGGGCCGGCCAGCACGGCAAAGGCTTTGCCGTTGTGGCTGAAGAAGTCCGCAGCCTCGCGGCAAAGAGCGCGGAAGCGGCAAAGACCACGGAGGATCTGATAGCAAACTCAATTGAAAAAGCGGAGCTTGGGTCGCGCATTGCCGGGGAGACTGCCGAAAGCCTGTCGGAAATAGCAGCCGGCATAGATGAGAGCAATCAGATCGTCAATGAAATAGCGCGTTCCTCCAAGGAGCAGTCTGTGAGCATCGCCCATATCAACGAAGGTATCGATCAGGTGGCGCAGGTCATCCAGCGCAACAGCGCGACTTCTGAGGAAAGCGCGGCGGCGTCTGAAGAAATGAGCAGCCAGTCCGCCTTGTTAGAAGGGCTGACCTCGCAGTTTAAACTAAAAGGCTAATCCTTCCCAAACCTTATGAAAATCACAAATACCGCTCCGGCAATCGCAAGCCCCGAGGCGGTGCAAATGATATACAGAACTTTAATGCCCATCAGTGCGCCGGCCGTCTGAACGTCGGACTGCGCGGAGTACCCAAACGCCTCCATTGCCAGCGCCGCAGAGCCGCTGGCGACGGCGGCGCCGAGGTTTGAGCCTAAATTCATGGTTGCCGCCAGGATCTCGCTCATGCTAATATTATTTCGCAGCCGTATCTCATCGGAAAAAGAGGCCATCACAGCAAAAACAAGATTTGCGACTATCGAAGTGAATGCGCCGTAAAGCACAACGCATACAAGCAGCGCATAAGGCCTGTCCACTGCGGCAAGCATAAGAAGGCTGGAACATGACGCTGAAAACAGCCCAAATATTATCAGGCTCTCCTTTTTCGCGATTTTCAGGAGCCTCGGTATGACGGGCTGCATCAAGAGCGGCGAGACAAGGCCGGACATGATAATCCACGGCAGCAGGTTAGGCCGTGCCATGACAAAGCTGATGTAGTAATATGCAGTCAAATTCTTAAACGCGTCCGCCATGAAATACAGGCTAAGCCCCGCAAAAAACAGCATAATGCGCCTGTTACTCAAAATGGCGAGATAAACGTCCTTAATAGCGGACTTTTTTTCCGGTTCGATATAGTGCCGTTCTTTTAAATTGAAATACGCGTTAAACAGAAGCGGCAGGGCAATAACAGCGAGAAGGGCAAGCGTCAGCGCAATGCCCTTGTTTCTGTCTTCGCCGCCGAGTATCGAGGCAATTGGCAGCAAAAACGTTCCGACCAAAATAAAGGCAATTATCGAACTGCCGTTGGAAAAGGACATAAACTTAGTGCGGCTTATGTCGTCCCTGGCAAGATACGGAAGCATGGATAATGACGCCGTGTGCAGAGTTGACCAGCTCAAATCGCAGATTATCAGTATAAATGCGCCATAAACGACTCTTAAAGGGGCGTAGACGCCGGGCGTCATCCCCAGCGCCGCAAGTCCGATGGCAAACGGCAGCGCGAACCACTTGTATAACGGGCGGTATTTTCCGTCTCTAAACCGGGTGCGGTTTATTGCCAGTCCTATCACCTGGGTATCTACAGCGCTGAATAAACGGTAGCAAATAAGCAAAACCGCCGTGACCGCCGGCGGGATCATCGCCACGTCGGTAAAAAACATCATCAGATAGTATGCTGTAAACGCGGCATAGATGCTTGCGGCAAACTGTGCCCCGCCAAACGACATCATCTCCAATGCGCCGGTTGCACCGGTATTTTCTGATTTTCCCCCGTTATCCCCGTTCATTAATAACTCCAATCCCTCCTATAAAACAAAAGAGTGTCCTCGAAAACTCCTTAAGAACAGAACCCGCTGCCGGTTGAGCTTTCAAACCTCAACTCTCAGCTTCTTTCGTTCCATATTTTTCAAACATGATATTGAGAGTTTCCCGGAGCATCCCAATCATACCTTTTCCGGAAAATTCCGGCGTATTGTCGCCTATCCCAAGCATCATGCGGGTGGCAAAGGAATGAAACAGGCTTGAAGTGGCCTTCGTCCAATAATCACGGTCGGCGTCCCGGCGTATTACTCCAAGTTCCTGCAGTTCATCTATGATAGTGTTCATGTTGCGTTCCGAACGCAGAACAATGTGGTTTGCCATATAAGTGCGGACAATCGGGTTGCGGAACTGTTCCTGAAGCATAACATGGAGGACTTTAAAATAATACTGCGCCCTGTCCGGCGGGAAAGACGTCTGTAAACATGCAAGCACACCGTCCGTAGTCGGATTATCCTTAAGAATGCCGGATATGTTTTTTTCTTTGAAGGTACCGTTGTTGAATGTTATATAGTCTTCCAGCATATGCTCCAGTATTGCGTTTTTTGAAGGGAAATGATGATACAAGGATGCTGAATTTAAGGATACTGCCTCAGCCAACTCTCTGATCGAAGTCTCGGTAAAGCCTTTTTCGGCAAACAGGTTGGCGGCGTTGCTCAATATCCTTTGCTTGGTGGTAGTTTCATTTTGACCGAGGCTCATGTACCTGCGCTCCTTTAAGTCAGTTAAGCAATAAGTTGAACTGATTCTATATTTGTGCAGTTTTGTGCATTATTGTCAATCAAACACTCGTTAGACAATCTGATTATAGCAGATTTGCACACTATTGTCAAAGTGATTTGTTTATTATTTTGTATATATTCAGTCCCCTGCGTTCGGACGAATAGTTGCGTTATTCTTCTTTTCCATCCAAACATTGTAACTTACAACGCTCAATATTATTATCCCGCCGCCCGCAATGGCGTGCGGTCCGGGAATCTCGCCTGTAGCCAAAGCTACCCAGACAGGGTTCAGTACCGGCTCCATAGCTGTTATGAGACAGGCCATCAAAGCCGGGGTAGTCTTTATCCCGATAGAGAAAAACACATAGGCAAGCCCCACCTGAACAGATCCCAGAATCAAAACGCTGCCCCAGGCGATAGGCTCCGACGTGACGCCTCCCGATAATACAAACGGCGCCCCTACCGCGACGCTTATCAAAAATCCGATAAATAACGACTGCTGCGGAACGACGTCCTGCCTTTTATTGCACACAAACACACCTGCCAAGGTCAGCCCCGAAGCAATACCCAGAATGTTGCCAAGCATATCGCCGGACTCCAGGTTGCCGGCAAAAAACAGCAGCATGCCCAGAATTGTTGTAACTACTGCGACGGCTTCGCTTATTCTGGGCTTTTTACCGTAAAACACGAGCTGGATAAGGATAATAAATATTGGCGAGGTATATTGCAGCAGAATTGCCGCGGCAGCAGTAGTCAGCTTGTTGGCAAATGTAAAGAGGGTGGTAGTGGTCGTCAGGCAAAGTGCGGCCAAAATATTACCCCTTGTCAGTTTCACTTTCACATTTTTGCGGTAGATGATAAATACCAGCGCCGCAAAGAGTGAGCGCAAAGCATTTATGCTCATGGGATCCCACGGAACATACTTCATTAGAAGCCCTCCGATACTCCAGCATAACGAGGCTGCCAGCATACAAAGCGGCCCTTTTCGGTTCTTCATGTCAGAAATCATTTGTGTACCCCTGCTTTTGCTTTTTGGGTGTGATCCGCCCCCCGTGAATAGGCGCATAATTAATAGGTAATAAGTGATAGTTAATTACTTATTACCTATTAATTAACTGTCCCCGCTGCGGATTACTTGCCGTCTACCGAGGCCATGTGTATCATCAGATCAAGTATCTTGCATGAATAGGCCCACTCGTTGTCATACCATGATATGACCTTAACGAAATTATCATTCAGGGAAATCCCTGCCTTCGCGTCAAAAATCGACGTATGGGGGTCTGCTATGAAATCCGACGACACCACATCGTCCTCAGTATATGCTAGGATACCCTTCAGCGGCCCTTCGGAAGCGCTTTTCATCGCTTTTTTTATGTCTTCGTACGAGGCGGCTTTTTCCAGCCTGCATGTCAGATCCACAACGGATACATTAAGCGTAGGTACCCTGAATGCCATTCCTGTCAGCTTACCGTTCAGGTCCGGGATAACCTTCCCAACGGCCTTAGCCGCCCCTGTTGACGACGGGATAATATTCCCGGCCGCAGCTCTTCCGCCCCTCCAATCCTTTTTTGACGGGCCGTCAACGGTTTTCTGCGTGGCTGTTGTTGCGTGTACGGTGGTCATCAGCCCTTCTAATATACCGAAATTATCGTTAAGGACTTTCGCCAGCGGCGCTAGGCAGTTTGTCGTACATGAAGCGTTTGATACCACGTTCATGTCTTTGCTGTATTTTTCCTCATTAACGCCCATTACAAACATAGGAGCATCAGCCGATGGGGCGCTAATGACGACTTTTTTCGCGCCGCCTTTAAAGTGCAGCGAGGCTTTTTCCACGGTTGTGAACACACCGGTAGACTCGACTATGTAATCAGCCCCGAACTGCGCCCAGGGCACGTCCTCCGGTTTCATTGCAGCGCAGACAGCTATCTTTTTGCCGTTACAGACAAGCACATCCCCGTCAATTTCTACATTTCCGTCAAATCTCCCGTGGATCGTGTCATAGGTAAGCATATACTTCATGTATTCAAGATCGATAAAGGGGTCGTTAATTGCTCTTACTTCGATTTCCGGGTGATTGGCGGCCGCCCGCATTACAAGGCGCCCGATCCTTCCAAATCCGTTGATGCCAATTTTTACGCTCATAATACTCCTCCAAATATGATTAATACAGGTGCATTTCGAATTATACAACAGTTTTTTCAACAATTCAAGAGTTGATTGATTAGGTTCAGGGCAATCGCATAAAACGTATTTGTCGTCAAAATGCACAAACTATTTGTCCCCATAATGCCCTTTACAGTGTGCTATCAGCACATTACCATTCTCAAGAATTTTGTAGGTCAGCCTGTTCTTTTCGTCAATTTCGCGGCTCCAGTAACCTGACAAGTCGCCCTTTAACGGTTCGGGATGCCCTATGCCCGTGTTGCCGTTTCTGATAATGTCTTTCACAAGACCGTTTATCTTTTTTATGGTGCGTTTATCTTCTGTCTGCCATGCCGTGTACTCGTCCCAGCCATCCAGCGTAAAACTAACATTATCAATCATTTTCCATAGTCTCCAATTCGGCTAAAGTCTTTGTGACTATTTCTCCACGCTCCGCTTGTGCTATGGAATGCCGAATACGGTTCAGCCTTTCGCCTGTGTAATAATCATCATAGGGCTTTAACTCAAATGGTATTGCTTGCTCCCGGATTGATTGTCGGAAAAACACGTTAATGGCGACTGACATATTCAATCCAATTCTGTTAAACAGCTTCTCTGCCTCTCGCTTAATATCCTCATCAATGCGGATTGTCAAATTGGTTTGCGCCATTGCTAATCACCTCGTAAATTCATAATTGCACTAACATATTACATCAAATCGCGCGCGTTGTCAATGCATAAATATTGCAAACGCAATGGAAATAACCCGGTAAAACGCCGCACTATCAGCGTTTACATCGGGTTCATGCAAACAATATAGCGCAGCGCCGGCTAAAACCGGTGTATTCCATAATCAAAACATACCCAAAACATATGTTTCATTATACCACATCAAACCAACCCGCATTATACCGAAGATAACGAAAAACACCGCCATTTTTATGAGAGTGGACTTAGCGTTTCCTTTGCCGAACGCGCTCAGGTAAGCTTCATGGTTAAGGCAGGATATTGTGAAAAGAATTGTTGGCAGGAAAATCACTGTCAGAAAGACCGACAAGCCAAAAGAGGAAAATAGATAAAAGAATGTGAATGAGGGTGCTGACAGCATCAGCGTTACAATTGTCTGCATGGCTTTCTTTCTGCCGCAGCGCAGAAAGTACACCGACAGGGCTGCAATAATCGCTGAAACTATGAATGGAGTTCCATAAATTCTCAATAATCCACCAAACCTATAGTCCAAATTAACTATACCTGCATCCGCAAGTGGCCCATATAGTATCCTGATTACATACCGCGTCAGCAGGATTATTATGAGAGCACCCAAAAGTATAATTATCCCGTTAACTATAGCATGCCGACTTGACTCCGAATATTTTGACATAATGATGGCTGGAACAAACAAACTGGCGGGAGCAAACAGCGTTAAAATGTCAAATTCGGAGAAAAACAATGCCGCAACCATACACGCATTCAGCACCACCACAGCAAGGTTTAGACGCCTAGAGCGACAGTTTTTGATAATCGTTGCGGCAGTTATTACGAATGCAGAAAATATTATTCCGGCTGCGACTTGGTTCGCCAGCCACCTGCTAAAAGGATATCTGTAATTGCCCAGACTGCCATCTATCAGCATGATGAGCACGATACACACCAACACAACAGGTAACACCAACACAACAATCTTCGCTGTATTACTCAGCCACTTTGGGGCAATGTACTCCTGCTTCGCTATTATGACAGGCTCTTTTTCTCTCTGCACATCAGCATGCGGCGGATAATAGGTCGGCGGCGGCGCACTGACCGCAGACTGCACATTTGGCGGCGGCGTTACATCAATAGGCGGCGGAGGTCTGCTAATTGGCGTCTGCGCTGCGGCTTCATTTGACTTTTCGCCCACGCGCCTGTGCCTTAACGCATTTGCAATAAAATTTCCTATTTTCTCAAAAGTGCCGGCGTCAGCCGCATTAAACGCCTGATGTTGGCGCAGGGCATAGGGCAGATCCTTTGGGTTCATGCCTTGATATAGAACATACAGCTCACCGTTTTGTTTCGTTTCGCTGCGGATCTCGTTTTGAAAACTGCTCCATTCGTATTGTACCCACTGCGATTCCAGATTGCTTCGGCTGCAACCCACGGCGATCAAAAAACGTGACGCTTCCAGCGCTTTGTTTATAGTGACATTGTATTGGCTCACGCCCAAAAATTCCAGTTCCCGCTTGCTGAAAAAGACGCTTAAGCCCCTATGAGTCAAATACTCATATAACCGCTCGGCAAGGACACTGTCTTCCGTGATTTGCCCATCTTCCGTGCTGTGTTTGAAACAAATAAACACATCGTACTTGTTTTCAATCAAATCCTGTTCCTCAATCCGGCAATCAACCGTCCCTTTGCTTGGTCTTATCCCAGCGGCAACAAACGAAGTCTTGACTTTTTCAAGTCTATTGACAATATCGCACCTTTTTCCATTTCATCTGCGTTCTGAATCAAAGCTGATGCGACCAAATCCACAGCTTGCTCTGCGTGAAGAACCGATGCGCGTATTTGTGCTACGCTAGGTTTTTGTTCATGTGTAGTTGACAATATTGCGCCGAAATCGAGATCAAATGTCAACACAATGTAGTTATTCTCACGCGCATATGCCATGATTTCGATGTCTGACGCACTCGGCGCTCCGATATCAGACCAACGCAGGGACGTAATACCTCTATCTGCTAAAAGATCCGCATACTTTAATGGGATGTTCATATCGAGTAATATCTTCATGCCGACACTATCAATTCTTCCCTGGCCCCAATAGCCCACGCAGCATACCTGAGCGCTTCCGAAACATCCGCAACAGTCAGATGAGGATACTCCGCAAGCAATTCATCGATGGTCGTTCCTTCGCTGATTTGTATGAGTATCATACCAACCGTGATGCGCGTACCCGCAATACATGCCTTGCCGCCCATCGTCCCAATATCATGGCTGATTCTTGTAAACTGCTCCACAAAGCAACACTCCTACGCAAACAATATATCGCAACACGCACGAGCAGTATACCATAAGCTCCAGTTAGCTTGTCAAGGAGAAGTTTTCCGCGTCACGGTGGAAACGCTATTGAGGCATCGCTCCATAACAAATTGCCAAACGGAATCTTAGAGTATAAACCCACCGGACTTGTGGTATACCCCGAGTTTGCCACTTGAAAAGCCGAAACGAAGCCTTGCGGGGCTTCGTTTTCGTTGGTACATCTGGCTATCGCATGCAATCAGGGCGTTTGTGTGGCTTGAGATTTATGTGTCTACAATATGTGTCTACATGAAGTTGTTGATGTTCGTTTTCAGCTGTTTTAGTTCGGCCCGCCTGTAGAATTTAGGCGGGATGGCAACGCCAAAAGCATCAATACATCGTCAAGCAAGGGGACGGTTCTCTTGCTTGATATAGCGCATTTCTTCGACCAACCAAGCAAGAGAACCGTCCCCTTGCTTCATCACCAATAGGGAAATAGTTTTTTAAAATACAGCAAAGCGCGTGTGAGCATCGGATATCTATTGCTGTCGTTCTTGCCTTTGTCCGAGCCGGCTTTTTCCGCGCGTGTATGAGCTTCCTGCGTGAAAATCTGCTGCGAGTTAATTACGAGGCTTTTATCCGGCTGGCTGCGCATTACATATCTGCCGTCGGCAAACTGCTCCCACGCCTGCGTATTGTCCATAAGCATTGTTTCCAGCATATTATAAATCCTTTCACGCAAATCGGCGTCTAAAATCGGACAGGCTGTTTCTACCCGCCTTTCCGTGTTCCTGGTCATCAGATCTGCCGAGGAAATGTAGATTTTACAGTCGGCGCCGAATCCGAAGCAGAAGATTCGCGAGTGTTCCAAGAATCTCCCGACAATGCTGACCACACGGATGTTTTCAGTGACGCCCGGTATTTGCGGAACAAGGCAGCATATCCCTCGGATATTCATGGATATTGAAACGCCGTCCTTAGACGCCTCAGCAAGTTTCTCAATGATATCTTTGTCAGTGCGTGAATTGCATTTTATTATGATTTGTCCCCTTTCGTTATTTTTGGCTTTCCGCCGCTCTTCCTCAATCTGCTCCAGTATATTGCGTTTAAGGCTGTTCGGCGCAACCCATAAATACTTATATTCCCTCTCGAAGTTCCCAAGCAGCAAATCCGTGAAAAAACCGGAGGCATCGCGGCCAATATCCTGATTCGCGGTTATTAGCGAGAGGTCTGTGTACTGGCTTGCTGTTTTCTCGTTGTAGTTTCCGGTGCCGACTTGGGTGATAAACTGGAGCTTTCCATGTTCTTTCCGTGTTATTAGGCATAATTTACTATGCACCTTATACCCGGCCGGCCCGAAGATTACACGGCACCCCTCCTCCTCCAAGCGTTGTGCCCATTCAATATTATTATTCTCATCGAAGCGGGCACGAAGCTCCATAAGCACGATGACTTCTTTTCCGTTATCCGCCGCACGGATGAGAGACTCGGCAAGTCTTGAATGGGTGTCAATACGATAAAGGGTGATTTTTATGGATATGACTGCCACATCCTCTGACGCCTGGTGGATAAGCTCAAGAAACGGCGATATGCTCTCGAACGGATACGAAAGCAATACGTCTTTTCCCGCCGACATACGCGGCATTATACCTTTCTTCGGTAAAACCTCCGCAGGGTTATGTGTAGGCCATATCATGCGCTTTAAATCCTTGCAGCCGCTTTTCCTTTCTATTGAAAAAGCGAATGACAAGTCAATCGGTACAGATGAAACATACACCTGCGAAATACCCAGATTGAACTTATCGCGGAAAAATCCCTTAAACTCATCGCTTGCCGGATATGCCATCTCAAGCCGCACAGGTGAAAGGCGCTGACGTCTTTTAAGCAGGTTCTTCATGTGCTGCCTATAGTCGATGTCCTCATCGAGCAGAGCTTCTTCGGTGTCTAAATCAGCGTTTCGCGTAACTGCTATGACGTTTTTTTCCGTAACTGTATAAACATCGAATGCAAGGTCGGCAAAATATAAAATCAGGTCTTCAATCAGGACAAGCCGGCATTTGCTCTCATCCAAAAAAAACAGCCTGTCCAACTCGGCGGGTACCGAAAACAATCCGAATGACGAGCCTTTTTTCCTCTCAAGCATAACGGCTATATATAGCCTCTTATTTGGCAAATGCGGGAATGGGTGGCGGGAATCGACTATCTGCGGCGACAGCAGGGGCAGGATTTCCTGTTTGAAATGCTTTTTTATTGCGAACAACTCATCTCCGCTCAGCTCCTCCATTTTCAGTATTTCAACGCCCTCGCTCACAAGCCCTTTTACTACGAGCGAATATGCCTGCTCCCTTATGACGTACAGCGGAGCAACCGCGTTGAATATCTCGCGCAGCTGCTCTCTGGCATCCATGCCGGTCTTGTTGTCCGTGTATTTCTCCCCAAGCAGCGCGTAGTCTGTAAGAGAGCCGACGCGTATCATAAAAAACTCATCAAGGTTGCTTGTGAAAATGGCAATGAACTTGAGCCTCTCCAGTAAGGGTGTTTCAATTCTATTTGCCTCCAGCAAAACACGTTCGTTGAACTTAAGCCATGACAACTCCCTGTTTTGCATGAAGGATTCCATATCATCAGGTTTCGCCCGCATCTATCTTTCCCCCCAGACTCCCAGAACACGGTCTATTAGATAACCTTCACGGATGCCGTACTTGCTTATATAGATACTTTCGCACTGAAATCTCTTGATCGCTTCTTTCAGAATCATCAGCCCCGTTGATATAGTGTGCGTACGCTCCGGGATCTGCCTGTAGATAGTCAGAAATATTTGGCTGGTATTGTCTTTGAGCATGTCGAGGATCTCCCGCACATGCTCCGCTTTCACATATGAGTCGTCGCCTGACTTTGAGAAAACTTCGTTCGATAGCTTATGCACAGCGCGAACCGTGCCGCCGACGCCAAGCATCAAAGGAAGCTGCTGAGTGTACACCCAGTCTATGTACTTATCAAACCGGGCACAAATCTCTTTCTTGATTTGTTTCCGCTCGTCGTGATTTGGAATCACTTGGCTTACATGATTAATATAGAGACTTAAGCATCCAATCGGTATGCTGGCCAGCCGCGTAGGCTCACCGTCACGAAATACTACTAATTCCGTGCTGGCTCCGCCTATGTCTATCATGATGCCGTCGCGGCAATTTGAATAGCGCAAAGCCCCTGTAAAACTCAGGCGCGCTTCTTCATCACCCGATAATACTTCAGGATACATACCGGTCTGAAGCCTTATCGTCTCCAGCACTTGTTCCTGATTTATTATGCCTCTTAGAGAAGCAGTTGCAAACACTCGGATTTCATGCTCCCTCACAAACCTAGAGGCAATATGTTTGAAATCGTTTAGTGTTCCGCAAGCCTTGTTTATACCATCCGATTCTAACAGGCCGTCTTTTATGTACCCTGCGAGCCCTGCGACTTCCTTTTTACTTATTACAGGGATGATTTTATCGTCCTCATAGCGATAAACGCATATACGCATGGTATTTGAACCCATGTCAATGATTGCATAATTCATCTTCTTCTCATTGGATCCATCCGCTCCTTTCATTAATTGGATATGCAGATGCAAGCACTTCCGCCACTTTCCTCTTTAGTGCATTATAAAGACCGTATGTAAAATCTACTTATATTTAGAGTAAAAGATTAGTAAATTGATTTTGAATATGGAGTGGATGGCATTTTTACTGAACCTTACTTTGTTATCACTGGCCCGCAATGAAAATAAATGCTTGCGAACAGTTGTGATTTATCTCAAAAACGCAAACCTGTCGATCCCGATGCTGGAAAAACTAAATAAAAAAACACGCATCCAACTGCGTGATAGAAGAAATATTAGCTTTATCTGTAACTGTTCAGCACCCTACTGCTGAAACCTTCCAAGCCTCGTCATTGCGGCCTCCGAGCCGCAATCCCCTTGAAATACGCAGGGGATTGCGGGTCAAGCCCGCAATGACGGGAGGCGGTTTTGAGTAGTTACCTTTATCTTAGCAAAAACCAAAAGCAAACCCTGCATGTGCCGCAATACCGTGGGCATGGGTTTATCTTCATGGCAGCGTTCATTAAGGGTTACTGTTCAAGCCTTGTAGGGGCTGATGCCCACATCAGCCCATTTCAGCCGATATGCCTATCAAGCGGGACGATGAGGGCATCGTCCCCTACAACGGCCTGTGGATGTCAAATTATTATTTGCGATTTATGTACCCCCGTGAACAGAAACCATTATGGGACTGTTAAGAAATAAAGTTTACATCTTGCCTTGTCTTGCGAAAAAAATCAAGCACGACTCCCCTATAGCGTTTTTGACCGCTTCACTACCATATGATCGAAGTCGATCACCTGATGCTTGTACTCCTCATTCATCAGAGGCGATGTAATCATAAAATCCGCCGAGGCCCGGTTCGTCGCAATGGGGATGTCGTACACCAGCGCGATGCGCAGCAGCGCCTTAATATCAGGGTCGTGCGGCTGGGCCGATAACGGGTCGGAGAAAAACACGACAAAATCAATCGTCCCTTCAACAATTCTTGCCCCGATTTGCTGATCCCCACCAAGTGGTCCGCTATTAAAGCCACGCACAGGCAAGCCTGTGCGGTCGGTTATCATTTTTGCAGTGGTGCCGGTGCCGCATAAAAAATGCTTGCCGAGTATCTCCTTATTCCACTCGCACCATTCCAGCATTTCCTGTTTTTTCCCGTCGTGGGAGATAATCGCTATGTTTTTCTGCTGACCTATGGTCAGCGTAATAAATTCGCTATCCATCGCTTCCTCCTTCGGTGGTGAACCGCCCTATTACTTGCATTGCTTTTGGAGTGTCCTTTTCCACAACCAACTCAAGGGGCTTTGTCAAATCCAAACTTAGAATGCCCATAAGTGACTTAGCATCCAGGATATACCCGCCTGCAAGCAGGTCGAAATCCCCTTCTAACTGCGATATTTGCTCAACAAACCTCTGCACAGCCTCAACCGTGGGCAGACTGATATACACTCTCCGCATAATGATTCCCCTTTTCTTTGGGCTGCACAATCCTTTCTATAGTTTATATCACAATTTTGCTAAATATACAAGCATTAGTACCTAACGCAAGAAGTCATGAGTCAGGAGTCAGAATATACGAAGGATATTGCGAGGGGGAAAATCTTGTTTTTTTGATTGAATATTGAAAGCAATAGCATATATCGCAATGCTACGTTCTAGTTCCGGTATTAATGGAGAAAACATCTTGAATACTCATCGCAGTTGTTATATAATCGGCTAGTCAATTGATATAACAGCATCCTCGTTGTGGCGGGCTTGTTGTATGCTGAGGCAAAAGGTAGGCCAGGTACATGACCGTTGATTATAAATCAATAGAATACTCGTTGCATGAATCGCTGGTTCAAATCGCCGATGCGTATAAGTTGCTGAAACTTGACTCTGGTCTGTTGGAACAAGTACAGGAATGCAAGGACTTGCTGAAAACAAAACGCTATACGATCGCGGTTATGGGCGAGTTCAAGCGCGGCAAGAGTTCACTGATCAACGCGCTTCTTGGCTCAAAAATACTCCCTGCCGACGCGACGCCCACTACCGCTACAATCAATAGGATTACATTCGCGCCGTCGCCAAAGGTTGTGGTCACATACAAAGACGGCGACACGGAGGAAGTTGACATAAACGCGCTGGGCGACTACGTCACAAAGCTGACGGATGAAGGAGAGCTTCGCGCCATGAAAATCCGTGAGGCAGCGATATACTTTCCAACTCAAATCTGTCAAAACCATGTGGATATCATTGACACTCCCGGCTTGAACGACGAGGAGCGGATGACGCGAATCACTATTGAAATGCTGGAAAATGTTGACGCTGTCATAGTTCCGATCCATGCGCGCGCGCCCTTCAGCGTGACAGAAAGGAATTTTGTCTGTCAAATGCTGGAGAGCGATAATATACATAATATCGTTTTTGTAATGACATTCATGGATCAACTGGACGAGGATGATTATGAATACGATTCATTTATCGACGCCGTAAAGGCGCGCATCAAAACCGAAGTCTTTGCGGAACTTAATCGCCGTTCATGTGAAGAGCAAATCATGAATAAGGCTCATATGATACTGGATTATGTTAGCTTGTTCGCAATCTCATCCTCCCTGGCTCTGAAGTCATTTGTTACAAATAACCGCTCGGATTTAAATAAAAGCAGATTTGAGGAATTCAGAAGCGGCTTGATTCATATTGTCACTGCAAAGCAAACTGAAAACGCGCTTCGCAAAAGCGTAGAACAAATACAAACGCTGATATCCGAAATGGCGCCGCAGCATGAGCGGCGGCTGAATCATATTAAATCTGAAATTGAAAAACTTGAAAAGGCTTTTAGAATTACTTCAGATTACGGCGGCAATGCAAAAAAGATTCTCAACGATTTGTTCGCAGATGGTTACGACCGATTAGCGCAAACCATTAGCGGGCTTAACGCGCTAAAAAACAAATCCGTTTCCTTTTTTGTGAAACGCATGTCAGAAATCAGGATTAATAATCATGATGAAATTAAAGCGGCTTTGACAAATGCGGCTTCCGATTGTGTTGTTCTAATGAATGACGAGGGAGTATCCCCGGCCGCGCAAATAATTATGCAGCATTTGTCGGAGGATATACAGCCTTTAGCGGAATACAGGCGGTCCGTGCTGCTTCCGGTTATGTCTGCTTTGGATATTTCAGAGACCGAAGACGTCACGGCGGTTATGCTTTGCTATTCGGAGGATATATTGAGTAAGCAGACTTTTAAATGGACACACCCTGTGGTACCAAGCGTTCCGGATTTGACACGCTGCAATGTGATTGAGAACATCATCGTCGCTGTGGATAACGCTGTGATAAGCTGCATAGATTCGATGGTAAGCGTCCTGACGGATATTCGTAGAAACTGGTTTGCCTGCATGGAAGAGGACGCTCAGAAAATAGTGAGTATTGCTTCAGGTCTGTACCTATCAAAACATGAGGCGCTTGACCTTGAATTCAAGGCTCAACTCCATAATTTTAACGTAAGTGAAAATAACGCAAATGCGATTTGGGAGCGTTGCAGCGAACTGATGCGGAATGCAAACGCAAATTTGGAACGTTGAAATCTTTGCGAGTGCCTCTTGTTTTTATCGACGTGACCAGTTGAGACGCCAACAGCAGGAAGGAGCATGTGATATTGATGAGTTTTTGCACTAATTGCGGGAGTCGGCGAACAGGCGACGGCCTTTTTTGCAGCAAGTGCGGCACGAAATTCAGTGATGAGTTGACGCCGGGCAGATTATGTAATAACTGTAAGAATGATATCGAAGATGGGATGATTTTTTGCGATAAATGCGGTACGAGGTATGAGCCTCCCGCACCTCAGCCACACCCTACGTCACTGCCTTTTCAGTTGCAACAGTCGTTTTCTGTGCTGCGTGATAAAGCATCTGATAAACTCAGTGCCGTTAAGGAACGTGTTACAGAGGCAACCTGGCAGAATGCATCCGGGCAGCACACGCAAGAACAGAACACTCTCCGGCAAAACGAGCCGGAGCGGTATGCGCCCGAGTACACAACCCAACCGAATCAAGGAGTTAATTCTGACAATGCTCTTACCATAACAAGGTCGGCACAGATGTCCGGGAGCTTTGAAAGTATCCAAGTTTCAGTAAATGGCACGGCTTATGGCAACATTGCTCCAGGTCAATCGAAAACTGTCAGTGTACAGGACTCAATCGCCGAGGTCACGGTCAGTTCAACGACGGTGAAGTCTCTGCGGGCGAAGCTGCGGCTTGGGCAAAACGCACAGATCATAGTCTCAATGAAAGGAGGAGTACCCGTTTTAAGAAAGTTTGAAATTAGCGGTTATTCCGGAGTGGAAATACTGGAGACTACCTAATGAACAATATCCCGAATATGCGATTGCAAGGAGAGGAGAGGCTCGTATGTCTACCGAAGCCAATATGGCCAGTACAGATTTTAGTGGTTTTACATCCTACAAACAACTGGTCATAGAACTGACCAACGATTTGAAACAGCTCAGAGCATTCAGTGAGAAAATGAAATTGGATGGAAACATCCAATCTATTGACGATGTTCTGAAACGTCTGATGGAGGACACATTCAGCGTAGCAATAATTGGTGAATTCAAGCGCGGGAAAAGTACGCTAATCAACGCCTTAATGGGGAAAGACGTTTTGCCAATGGATGTTTTGCCAACTACCGCGACCCTGAACAAAATCACATACGGCATGGCGCCATATGTGACGATCGAATACAAGGACGGGAAGATGGAAGAGGTTGACATAGGCAAGCTCAACGATTACGTCACCAAACTCACAAGGGAGAGTGAGGAAAAGGCGAAAACCGTTAAAGAAGCGACCGTGCACTATCCTGTTAACTACTGCAAAAATGGCATCACGATCATTGACACGCCGGGACTCAACGATGATGAGGCAATGACTGAGGTGACAATGTCCGTCCTGCCTCAAATTGACGCTGCGCTGATGGTTGTCATGGCTCAATCCCCGTTTTCCGAGTCGGAGCGGAGCTTTCTTGAGAGTAAAGTCATCACCAGCGACCTTGGGCGTGTGTTGTTTGTGGTCACCGGGATCGATCTTCTCGACGAAGACGACGTGGACAGGGTCTTAGAGAACATAACAAACCGAATTCAGGATCACATTATGAAGAAAGCCGAAAAAACATATGGCGCTGATTCCGAGGAATATGAAGCATACATTAGAAAAATAGGTAAAGTGCGCATATACGGGATTTCGGCAAAAAAAGCGCTCAAAGCAAAAATCAAGGGTGACGACGCTATGCTTGCGCAAAGCTGTTTCCCTGAGTTTGAAGCCGCTTTGGAGCGTTTTTTAACGGAGGATAGGGGCGCGGTAATGCTCAACGTGCCTGTCGGCAGGATCAAAGCGTCCGCTATTGAGATTGCAAAAGCAGTCCAGATTCGTGAAAACGCCCTTCTGATGCAAAAAGATGAGTTTGACCTAAAATACAAAGAAGCCATGAAAGAAATAGAAAACATCCGCGCCGAACGGCAGAATGAATTTATAAAAATCAACGAAACCGCGCAGACGACTTATGAAGAATTACTGCCGGCGATACACTCATTCTGGCAAGTACTGGAGGAAGCGGCATTCAGGGCTGTTGATGATTTCCCGCTTGAAAGCGGCGATTTGAGCAAAGAAAATCTACAGGAAACTCAGGAAAGAATATCAAAAGCTGTCAGCGGCGCGATATCAACAGCCGGTCAGGAGGAATCGGAACGAATTCAGGAAAAAATCAATCAGGCATTAGGGAAAGAAGCCGACAGAATATCCGGCTTTGAAGAGAAATTCGGCGAGGCTACGGAAAGGATTCAGAATTTGTTTACGCTCGACATGTCCGATGCTTCGTTATCAGACAAGTACAGCATTGCCGCAGGCGCGGCTCTGAATTACTTTACGCTTGGGCTGGGCAGCGCATATGTGGGGTATAAACAAGCCGGATGGAAAGGTGCGCTTCTTGGCGGGGCAACCGGAGCTGCGGGTACTTGGCTGGGCGCCTATGGAGCAGGGATACTTTTAGCCACAGTAGGGCTGCCCATAACATGGCCGGTGTTGATCGTAGGCAGCGTGGTCGGCTCACTTATCGGGGTGTTCGGCGGAAAGAAAGCGGTTGATACGTTTTTCCCCGGCAAGGGCCGGACTGGCGGCGGTTTCGGGAAAATCGAAAGCGTCAGGGAATCTGTCAAAGATTCTGTAAAGGTGGAACTGAACAAAATGCGGGAGCAAGACAATTACGGACAGAAGGTCCACTCTCAAATCGATGAGGCGTTTGAGCGTTTGAAGGATAAAATCAAAACAGAGACAGACCGCATCATGAGTGACACGCAAAACCAGTTGACGCAGTTGAAAATAGAGCGCGCGACGGGCGAATTGACCGGAAAAAAAGAAAAAGAGGAGATGCTGGAAATGCTCAACCGGATTAACAGCATTTGTCAAAACGCAGACAAAACCGGAAAACAGTTAACGGCCATACTGGGAAGGGGATTAAGCGATGACAACTGAAAACCCGACTGGGAGCATAGACGTCAGTTTTTCTTCCTATCTGAAAAACAGAAAGACTAAGACAGAAGCCCACATGGAAAGGGGCATACCCGATTATGCCTATGCCGTGGATTATGCCATGAGGCAGAAGATACGAGCTATGCCTGGGGCTTACGCTTTTTTCAAAGCCCTGACAAGCCAGGTAGTCCCAAAGATAAAACAGGAGAAAAACCTCAGAGGTCTCAAAGTCGGCCCCACCCAGTTTTCAGATGTATATGAACAGACAGTGGAGTGCGCCAGGCTTTTAGGGATAGGCATCCCCACCGTGTATATCGAAAACGACCCCACACTGAACGCGTATACTTATGCTATGGAAGACGACGCCCCGATGATAGTAATTCATTCCGGGCTGCTGGAAAGGTTGACTCCCGGGGAACTAAAGGCTGTTATCGGACATGAATGCGGACATATACACAATAATCACAGCATCTATGATATTGCCGCAAATATTATTCTGCAATCACTCGCTATTTCGATTCCGATAGTGGCTCAAATCCTGAATCTTGTATCCGCACCGCTCAGGCTTGCGCTGTTGGCATGGAGCAGGGCGGGCGAAGTGACATGCGACCGCGCGGCCGTGATCTGCTGCGATGACCCGCGCGACGCGATTATGGCAAACGCAAAAGCCCTTTTTGGCGCAGCGTTCAACAGGGATGGCATCAACATTGAAGCTGTACTGAAGCAATACGATATGCTGCGTTCGACCCCGGTACGCATACTGGAGCTGACCAGTACACACCCCATTCCCGTGCGGAGAATTTTTGCCGAGCAGGCTTTCCTGGACAGCGAAGTGCTTTACTCATGGAGACCGGACTGGAAGGAACCGGGCAAAAAACTGATAAGCAAGCAGGAGTTGGACGCTCGTTGCGAAAAGTATATCGGAGTGGTCAAAAGCGAAAAGAGGAGGTAACAACCGGATGGACAGCATAGATATAAGCGACAGGCTCAAGCTCGACTTTGAAAGCGTTTGCGAGGATATTGAAAGCATACTGGCTGATATCAGCGCGCTACGGAACGAAAGGCTATTTTCACAGGCTATTGGCGACGACGCCATGCAAAAGCTGAAAGAACATGAAATCGCTGTCAAAAAGAGGCTTAGCGACGCATTCAGCCTAGTGGTAATCGGCGACTTCAAGAGAGGCAAATCCACTTTAATTAACGCCATGCTGGGGGAAGAACTTCTTCCTGCGGCGGTAACTCCTGAAACAGTTACCGTCAATAGGCTTTCATATGCGGAATCCCCGAAGGCGGAAGCCATACTGGAAAACGGCAGGAGGGTGGCGCTTGATTACTCCGAACTAAAGCGCGATATCCTTGAACGCTTGCTGCCTCAACTACCGGCGTCTATTGACTATATTGACGTCAGGGCAAATAACGATTTGCTCGTGGAACTGTCCATAGTTGACACTCCCGGCATCGGTGATTTGATGAACGCTTTCGATGAAAAAGTGGCGGGGTATCTTGTAAATGCCGACGCGCTGACATATGTTATTTCTGCGAGGGCGCCTTTATCGGCCACCGAACAGGCGTTTTTGGCTTCAGCCGTCATCCCGCAGAGCTTCTCTCGGATAATGCTCGTAGTAAACATGGCCGATACGCTGGAAACTGAAGAAAACATCGCAAAAATCGAAGCAATCTCATTAGAGCGGGCGGGCATATTCGGCGAAAACGTGCCGGTGTATATGCTCAGCGCGCTGGACGAATTATGCCGCAAAAAGGGCGTCTCCCGTCCGGAACCGGATCTGGAGGAGGCTCTCGAGAATAACTTTCTGGAATTTGAAAGCGCGCTCCGGCGCGATATAGTCTTGCAGAAGGATATCATCAAGTCCATGCGCGGGATATCCCTGATGGAAATGATGCTGCGTGACATTTCGGCTAGGATAGGGCTGGTCAAAAATTCAATAAGCGCCGGGATCGATGACTTATACGCAAATGTAGAGGATTTTCAGAATCAAGATTCCGAGTTGAGAAAAGGCATTGACCGGCATAAAACAGCAATGGCCTCTGATGTTGAAGGTATGAAGTCCGAAGCGAAGAGATGGATCGCCGAGTTCATGGAAAGGTTGAAGGCGGAACTTCATGCAATACAGGGCAGCGCATCCATGTCGGACATTGAGCGCCATTTTCAATTTTACCTGATGGACAGCATCAGGAACGCGGTGAATGTGTGCGTGCAGCATCATCAGCAGGAAATATCTGCTAAGGCGTCTAATGCGATAAAAGAAATGGCACAAGAAGCCACGCAGCAGATTTTTGGCTCCATTGATTCGCAGGTTGCCGATTGCATCACGGACGTCAGTTGGACAAGCGTGGATACAGCTATGTTTTCTTTTGAATATGCCGACCAGTTCATTGGCATATCGAACAATTTAGGCCCCTTGTATCTTGTAGGGCAGGCTGTGATGGGGTTCATGCGGCAAAAGAAACTTGCCGGCATGCAGACTGACTTTATCTCGCCCGTATTGAATGACTTTGACGCCGTTACTACGGAAGTTGCCGACAGCATGACGAAGATATATGACAGGCTGAAGTACGGGGCGATGGATATTATTGAAGAAAGCTACCGGAAACAGGCGGAAGCGTCTGTTTCCGCCATCAAGAAAGCGCGGGAAATCATGCAGGATGAAACCGCGAGCAAGGAGGAGGTAATCACATATCTTAATACAGTCCTCGAAAGGATTGGGAGTTTTAAGCAGTTATTAGGCAAGTATAAGTAACGAATAGGAGAATACTATCAACAGATTATTTCGATTAATGAGGAAACTCAGTGCGTCGCATTCTGACAGCACTGTTGCTGATGGCAAGGAGCGCCATAAATCTGAACTTAATAGACGTCTTTCTTTCGGAAGAGGCGATAGTGTCATCCTGAAAATTAATAATACTGAGGAAAGAAAAACAATAATACACGAAAATGGCGATTTTTCCGATTTTCCCGGTATTGCTGTTGAGGATATGGATGAGATAAACGATTATCTTCAAAACGGCAGTTTAGCCCCTAATGTAAGATACAGCACGGCTTTCACGCCTACTAAAGACGGTGGCTGGCACGTAACATGGTGCGTCCAACCAGACGGACGCTATTGGGAAGACGAAGACGGATACGGAGGTGAAAATGACAAGGAGATAAATCTTTATTCCCATTTGTCCGACGACGGCCGCTTTACACAGCCTTTTAAACTGCACAGTATAGGTGCAGTAAAATAGTGCAGCGCATACGAAATAACCGGACTTATCTTACGCTGTCTTTTCCCGCCTGTCTTCGTTGAAAGACCTTGAAATACGGATGTATTCCCGCAGTCTTTCGCCTCGACAGACGAAAAATTCAGGCGCAATCTAAGTCCGGTTATTTCGTATGCGCTGCACTAGGGACCTAAAAGGCCACAGGCATTGTTGTTGTGGTTTGTCAAATAGCCGATTGTAGTACTAACCCCCGACACAATATGTCAAGAAGTACTCATGTATGCCTGTGTGCTCGGTAAGCTCCGGGTGAAAAGCAGTGGCAAGGACTTTGCCATGCCCGACCGCTACGATTTTCTCATCTACAACCGCTAAGACTTGCGTCCCGTTGCGGGCTTCGAGCACATAGGGCGCGCGGATGAACACCATCGGCGTCTTGCCAAGCCCTTGAAATTCCTCAATCCTCCTAAAGCTTCCAAGCTGGCGGCCATATGCGTTGCGCCGCACGAGAATATCCAGGGCAGGGATAGCGCCCTCGCTGCCGCCCTCAACTTGCCGGGCCAGCAGGATTAGCCCTGCGCAAGTACCAAAAGCGGGCATTCCGCCAAGTATGGCGTTTTTTACCGGCCCGAGAAGCTCAAGCTCGCACAGAAGCTTTCCCATAACCGTGCTTTCTCCGCCGGGTATGATCAGCCCGTCCAGATTATCTGTAAAATGGCTGCGCTGCCGGATTTCAACCGGCTCAGCGCCCAGTTTTTTCAGCATGTCGCAATGCTCAATGAACGCCCCTTGAAGCGCCAGCACACCGATTTTCAAAGAGCTTATTTCCCCCGTTCCGCCATCAGCAAGCTGATTTCGTCTTCGTTTATGCCCACCATTGCATCGCCTAAATCCTCCGATAGCGTGGCAAGCATTCCGGAATCGCTATAATTTGTAACGGCCTTAACAATGGCGGAAGCTCTTTTTTCCGGATCCCCCGATTTAAATATGCCGGAGCCTACAAAAACACCCTCGGCGCCCAGTTGCATCATTAGGGAAGCGTCTGCGGGTGTGGCCACGCCTCCCGCCGCGAAATTGACCACAGGGAGCCTGCACGATTCCGCTGTCTGCTTCACCAAATCATACGGCGCGGCCAGCAGCTTTGCAGCTTCCGCCAATTCGTCCGGGGATTTTGAGGCAAGCATTCTGATTTCGCTCATGATTTTACGCATATGCCTGACCGCCTGAATAATATCACCGGTTCCGGGCTCCCCCTTGGTGCGGATCATGGCCGCCCCCTCCCCGATTCGGCGGAGCGCCTCGCCCAAATCCTTCGCGCCGCATACAAATGGGACGCGGAAGCGGGTTTTGTCTATGTGAAAAGTATCATCAGCCGGGGACAGCACTTCGCTTTCGTCAATAAAGTCAATTTCAATCGCTTCCAAAATCTGCGCCTCCGCGATATGCCCGATCCTGCACTTTGCCATAACCGGTATGGTGACGGCACGCTGGATTTCTTTGATCATTTTCGGGTCGCTCATTCTGGATACGCCCCCAACCGCGCGTATATCCGCCGGAATCCGCTCCAGCGCCATAACGGCGCAGGCTCCGGCCGCCTCAGCGATTCGCGCCTGCTGCGGCGTAGTGACATCCATAATCACCCCGCCTTTTAGCATTTGCGCCAGATTTTTGTTTAAGCCATATTGTTCCATTTGCATCTCCATGCACCTCCAAAAATGTGATTTGCTAAAATAAATCTTGAATGCTTGTAACTGCTCGGTACCTCTCTGCTGAAACCTTCCAAGCCTCGTCATTGCGGCCTCCGAGCCGCAATCCCCTCGAACCCCGCAGGGGATCGCGTCCTGAACTCGATTCAGGACCGCAATTACGGGAGGGGTTTTGAGTAGTTACGAATGCTTTGTTTCATGACGATAACTTACTCGAGAATCAGCCGCACCAGGTCGTCTGCGGTCAGTCCTTCGTAATACAGGCTGAGCACGAGTCCATGCAAAGCGGCCAGCAGAGCGTCTTTTTCAAGCTTAACACCCATCAGCGCGGCGGCAACGTCGCGGCACGTTTTTGTCCCGAAGTAATCGCCGTCTGTCGCGAAGGCGGCGATTTTGCCGTTCTCCACGCTCATGCTGAGCCGAATCGCCCCGAAGTTTTCAATGCGCCGCCGTTTTTCAATGCTGAACTTGGGTGAGAGTCCGTAATTCCATTCCCATGTACCGTACCGCTCCCTCCGTATGACGTCAACGGCGCCGCGCTCCTGACTGCTAAGGGGATACAGCGGCATATTCCCGGCGATGTATTTGCGAATTAAATCCCAAAACTCCGCCATTGCCATATCTTCCGGGAGATGCTCGCGAATGTTCGTCACACGCGAGCGGACGGATTTGATCCCCTTGGAGACCAGCTTATCATCCGGTACGCGCAGCGCCTCCGCCATTTTTTCAAAGTCCGTGTCGAACAGCATCGTTCCGTGGTGCATGAGCTTCTTGTCCTTATAATAGCGGGCGTTGCCGGAAAACTTCCTGCCGTCGATGGTCATATCGTTGCGCCCGTGAAAAACCACCTCGACGCCCATAGATTTCAGGGCTTCCGCAATAGGGCGGCATGAGCGGTCAAAGTCTATGGTCTCCGGGTTCGGTTCGCGGGTGATGAAAGTAAAATTGAGGTTTCCCAAATCATGAAAAACCGCGCCGCCGCCCGACAGCCGCCGGACTGCGGGTATGCCGTTTTTTTCTAAAAATCCCCGGTTGACTTCCTCAATCGTGTTCTGATGAAGCCCTACTATGACCGCGTCCCGGTTTTGCCAGAGCATGAAAAACTCGTCATTTTGCGCCAATGTGTCAAAAACATACTGCTCCAACGCAAGATTAAAGGCGGGATCTGTTGAGCCGCTTTCAAGGTATTGCAAGGCACTACTCCCAATTAAAATACGTTGCGTTTGTCGCCACATGACCGCCGTCTACAGGGAGGGCGACGCCTGTAATATGTGACGACTCGTCCGAGGCAAGAAACGCCGCGACTGCCGCTATTTCCTCCGGCTGGCCCAACCGTCGCATCGGATTTTGCGTGCGGTTTTGCTTTGCGTACGCTTCCGGGCTCATATCCCCGCCTACGCTCTCCCACATGGGCGTCTCTATCTGCCCGGGGCATATGGCATTTGAGCGTATGCCATACTCTGAGTAATCGCAGACGATGCATTTCATCAGCCCTATGACGGCGTGCTTAGAGCATACATAGTCAGACGCGCACGGCGTACCGATAAGCCCTCCGACCGAGGATGTGAATATGATCGAACAAGGCTCATTTGTTTTCAGCATTTGCCTGATCTCGTACTTGGCACAGTAAAATGCGCCGAATAAATTGATGTTGACGACGCGCTCCCATGCTTTGCTGTCCACTTCGCCCACAGGCGCGCGCGTCATCATCACCCCAGCGTTGTTCATCGCAAAATTAAGCTTGCCGAACTCGGACGCTGTCTTTTCGACTGCCTCCGCGACGCTTTCCTCGTCGGAAACATCAGCGGTCAGACATAAAACCCTTGCTCCGGGGATTTCCTTAAGAATAAGATTCTTCGTCTCATTAAGATTTTCGGCGGAAATGTCAAGAAGCGCAACAGCAGCCCCCTCCCGGGCAAAACGAATACCGCAAGCCCTGCCAATACCTGTACCGGCCCCCGTAACAAGCCCGGCTTTTCCATTAAGAAGCATAAAACTTTACCTCCGAATAAATTTTCATATTTCAACTCCAATGTCAACAGGTTAACGATTCCCGTGTAGGGGCGAACTGTGTTCGCCCGCGTTGGGTGGGAATAACGCCGAGGTACGGGCGAACACAGTTCGCCCCTACGAGCGGATTGCGAATGCCTACGCCTTAACCTGTTGATATTGATTTCAACTCTTAAAAACAATCCTGCGGAAGTTCTTCTTCCCGCGCCTGATAATAATGCCTTCTCCCGAAAAGTCTTCCGCGCAATAGCTTGCCCCGAAAGAAGTCACTTTTTCTCCGCCGGCTTCGACGCCCCCCTGCTCGATCGCTCGGCGGGCCTCGGATTTCGACGGGCACAGCCCTGATTTTTGCAGGATCGTCAGAATATCTATCTCACTGCCGCCAAAATCCCCGGCAGTCAGCTCCACAGTCGGCATATCCGCCGCGCCCCCGGAGGCGAAAAGTTCCTTTGCCGTATTGCCGGCGCGTATTGCCGCTTCCTCCCCATGTACAAGCGCAGTCAGCTCATATGCGAGGGTTTCCTTGGCGCGGTTGAGCTCTTCGCCCCGCCAGCTTTCCATCGTCCTGATTTCCTCAAGGGGCAGAAAGGTCAGGACTTTCATGCATTTAATGACGTCGTCATCCGCTACGTTACGCCAATATTGATAAAAGTCAAATGGGCTGGTTTTCTCGGGATCAAGCCATACCGCGCCTTTGGCTGTCTTTCCCATCTTTTCCCCGTCTGAGTTTAGCAGCAGCGTTATCGTAAGAGCGTGGGCGTCTTTGCCGAGGGTACGCCTTATTAGCTCCGTACCGGCAAGCATATTCGACCACTGGTCGTCGCCGCCGAACTGCATATTGCAGCTATAGCGGTTGAACAGCTCCAAAAAGTCATATGCCTGCATGATCATGTAGTTAAATTCCAGAAACGTCAGGCCCTTTTCCATGCGGTTTTTGTAGCATTCCGCAGTCAGCATGCGGTTAACGGAGAAATGCGGACCAACATCGCGCAGAAACTCAAGGTAATTCAGCTTAAGCAGCCAGTCTGCATTGTTTACCATCAACGCTTTGCCATCGCTGAAATCAATGAATTTCTCCATCTGTTTTTTCATGCATTCGCAGTTGTGCTCTATAGTCGCGACCGTCATCAGATTACGCAGATCCGTCCTGTTTGACGGGTCTCCGACCATGCCCGTCCCGCCGCCAACCAGCGCGATGGGTTTATTGCCCGCCATTTGAAGGCGTTTCATGAATGAAAGGGCCATAAAATGCCCGACATGAAGGGAATCGGCAGTCGGGTCGAAGCCTATATAAAACGTCGCCTTCCCGTCGTTTATCATTTTGCTGATTTCCGGCTCGTCCGTCACCTGCGCTATAAGGCCGCGCGCGACAAGCTCCTCGTAAACTGTCATATATTATCCTCCAATACTCTGTTGCGAAAACGCTTTGGCGAAACGCCCGTTTCCTTTTTAAATACTTTCGTAAAATAGCTTTGATCCTTGAAGCCGCACTGGCTTGATATATGGGCAAGGCTGGCGTTATCCTCCAGAAGCAGTTTTTTGCTCTTTTCCACGCGCACTTTTGTTATGTACGCGGTGAGGCTCAACCCTGTTTCCTTTTTAAATATACTGCTTAGGTATGACTTGCTAAGAAACACTTCTTTTGCCAAAGAGTCGAGGGACAGTTTTTCCGCGCAGTTATTCTTGATGTAGTTTGTCGTCTTGAATACGACGTCGGAGTGTTTGACCAGAGCTAGGTCAAACGCCTGCAGGACAAATCGGCGCACTATATCTGATATCCACAGCGCAAGCTGATCGACGTCCGCGTACTGTTCGATCCGGGAAATAAAATTTTCTGACAGACGGAAAGTTTCAGCGGGGTCGGCCCCGGCCTCAATCGTTGCTCTGGACAGTATGACAAGAAGCTCCAGAAGCCGCGCCTTGATTGCCCTGACGTCAAAATTACTGTATACATGGATATGCGCCAGCACTTCGTTTATCATTTTTAGCGCCTGGCTCTTTTCCCCGCGCAGCATGGCGTAGTGGAGTTCTTTTTCAAAGTTTAGCAGTATATCCGCGCTTTTTGCATCGCCGTCGGCATATTTGTCCTTAGCGATATTTATTTCATCGAGAAGCCTTTCATGATTATGCCTCGGACTCTCATGCTTATACATATCCGAGTCGGATATGCGTACTGTTACCGCAGACAGTATTTCGGAAATATGGCGCACTTTTTGCGTTGAAAAAGCATTGAGCTGTGACACTGCCCATGCCATTTCCGGAACGGGTATGTCATGCAGTACGTCCTGAGTATCCCCCATTACGATAGGGCCAAGCACAAGCCCGCCGCTAATCGTCCCGATACTGTCGGTAATGGAGGCTGCGACATATGTCAGGCCCATAGGGCAGTAGTAAATATACTTGCCGTTCCAGCGATGGGCTTCATGGCAGCCGTACAGATGTGTCGTAAGCCCCTTGTCTCCGCAATACATACAATGGGCGCAGAAGTCCTTAATATCATCTATCGGCGCAAGGCCGGGCGGCGCGTCCTCCGGAAGATTGACAATCTTGCAGCCAATCTCCAGCAAATCGGAAAAGTGCTGACGATACTTCCCACATTCCTCAAGCAACTCCGACCTCATGACACATTCTCCTTTGTGTTATTTCAAAGCCCAGTTTATCACACGCTGCGGCGCCGTTCAAGTTTTAGTGCCTCATTTCAACGCCTTACACTTCCGGTTCCGCTCTGCCAGCATTTGCTGAAGCTCGTTGCATAATGCCACCGTCGCGCCGGCGTCGGCAATGCTGTCGGCAAGCGCCGAAACCTTTGCCTCTATCCTGTTTTCGATTACGGCAAGCTGCGGGCTGCTCATGGGGTCGCTGTAGCGTATGGTTTCGGCGAGTTCTTTCAGGGCTTTTCTTGCAGCTTCGTCCGCCGTCCTGCCTGCCAGACCTTCGACGTCAACATGCAGTGATTTGATGTAAAATACTTTATCCGCAACCTTTTCGTCTATTTGCTCAACCAGTTCCTTCGCGGCGTCAACAGCTATCAGGCCAATTAGGCTGACGCCCAGCAGAATCACGTTCACGGCGATCCCGTACCGGAAAGGGATCATGAATAGGGCCATTTCGGCCAGGCTGATCACAAGCTGTATGAAAAGATACCGCCATACAACCAATATAAGTGAAACTCCGTAGAACTTGCTTTTCAGCCCATCGCGCCCGAATGCGTAGAAGCTCACGGTTGCCGTCAGAAGCCACGCCAGAATAAAGAAGCCGTACCCAGTCCAGAACATAGGCCCTCTGACAAACGGAGCCACAAAGGCAACCACATTGAAAATACCGAGGACAATAAAAACTACGGCAACAGACATCCATTTATTCTTTGTTAGTATCATTACAAAATCCTCCCAAGTTGTTGATGTCAGGGGGCGTCAGGAAATAAAGCTGTCAGAATTGCCGCCGGATTTTTGCCGGCAGACGAGACGTCAAAACGCAGTAATGCTTTGTGCCTTGCAAGTTTTGACAACGAAGTATGACGGCTAAAAGACAAGGCAAGATGGCAGGTTTATTTCCTGACGACCCCTTATTAAAGGTTATCCAGCAGTTTTTTTCTTTGCGCCTCAAACTCCTCGTCAGATAGCATGTCCATGTCTTTCATAGCTTTCAGCTTTTCCAGCTTTTGCCTGAATACGGCCATGTCGTCCGTAGCCGGCGCAGACGGCCCGGGGGCGGGGGGCGCGGCGGGGGGCGCTTCTTCCTTCTGGTCTATAGCCGGCGGTGACGCGCCGAAGCCGGCGGCCGGGCTTACAAAGGCGGCTTGAACTCCTCCCGGCTGCCGGGGCGCCGCCGGATTGAGCGCATCCGTGGTGATTCCGGCGACTACTGCTCCCATGCCGCCGGCTACCCCGCCCATCATTCCAAGGCCGACGCCTGTGCTGGTAAAAGAGCCGATACCTTCGTTGCGGGCAACCTGCTCCGCAACGTCATAAGTACGCTCATTGTGATATGTATATCCTTCCTGCGCGCGCTTTTGGGCGATTGCGGCGGATTCTATGACTAGCCTCTGCGCGCTGGTGTTCTGGTCGATGATCCCCACTTGCTGCCTCAACTGTGCCTCGGCAATGTCGGAATATTGGCGGATGTGAATATCCTTGAACTTTTCATAGGCTTTGTCTCCGTCCGGTTTTACTATTGTTGTTACAAAAAACCGTTCGAGGGATAGCCCGTAGTCGGCAAAGTCCGGGATGAGCATTTTATGCAGTACATCCGAAAGCCCGCCCATATGCGAATCGACTTCAAATATGCCAAATTCGCTGCTTTGCATAGTCTGCGCAAGGTATGGCTTCACTTTTGCCATCAGAAAAGCGCGGAACATTTGGGTGAGCGCGGCCTGGCCGAGAGAGGTTTCCGTGCCGACGATTTTCACAAGCAGCTTTCTCGACTCATCTACCCTAAGAGACATTTCGCCCGAAGCCCCTATTTTCAACGGAAACTTATAAGTCGGCTCCATGTATTGAACTTGACTGTCAGTTCCCCATTTGATAGACATTTGCTCCGTCTTGTTAATAAAGTAGACCTCGCAGTGGAACGGGCTTCGGTCGTTTGTCGCTTTGTTAAGAAATCGCCTGATCAGCGGTATGTTCTGAGTTTCAAGCGTGTGCCGGCCGGGACCGAACAAGTCCAACGCCTGGCCGTTCATGAAAAATACCGCTTCCTGAGATTCGTGTACGATTAGCTGTGAGCCGGTGTTGAAATCCTCGATCGGCGATTTCCATATGAACGTGCTGTTGTCACCTTCATACTTCACAATCTGGAAAATATTCGGCATTCTGCAGCCCTCCTTGAATTATTTTGTCGTACTTCAGGCTCCCGCCTTCAATTAAGGCGTGTCTGAATAATATGCTGCTGCGCCTCATTTTGACGCTATTTCATCAGCTTTCCTCATACATTCATCGGCTAATGCGGATGTGCCTTCAAAGCCCTGCAATGCTTCAAATGCTTTTGCCAAAACCCTGAATTCTTTTTCACTTGACGCATTTCTTTTCCTCTCAAGCAGCATCTCCAGCCGCTTTATCTGTTTTTGTGATACAAAAGCCTGCGGCACAAAGTCTTCCGCTCTTTGCTTCTCTTCAAAACCGGAGTTCGTATCCGCAACAAGAGCCTTTTTGATCCCACGTATCAGATCTTGCGTCTGTTCCTCGCTGAAAAGGCCGGGCAGCCTGTCTTCACCGGCCGCGGGAAGCCTCGACGTCGTCCCGCAGGAGGCGCATGTCCCAATTTCCGACCCTTGCTCCGCCTGCAGGTCGCCGCCGCACATTTTGCACTTGAATACCGCCATATTTAACCTCCGTCAATCGGCCTTCCGGAAGCCGGAACAGCCCTTTCCCTTCCCCATTCGCGAATAGCCTTAATTTTCTCGGGGCTTGTCCTGGAAAGCGGGACAACGTTATTAAACATTGAAACGCATTTCGCTTCATCCATCTCGCAATCATCAGAAGCTATCATGTGATAGGCTATTTCACGAATCGTAGATTCCAGGTCAGCGCCGGTAAAGCCATCTGTTATGTCAATTATTTTTTCGGCAAATCCGCCTGAAAAGTCAAAATCCAAATACTTCTTCATGTACATAGAGAGTATTTCACGGCGCTCGTCCGGCGTCGGCAGGTCGATAAAGAACAGCTCGTCAAAGCGGCCTCTGCGAAGCAGTTCGGACGGCAGCATGGCAATATCATTAGCAGTCGCAACTACAAAAACCTGCTTTTTGCACTCCTGCAGCCAGAACAAAAACTGGCCTACCATCCTTGTCGCAACCCCTCCGTCGCCGCTGCCTCCCACGCCGGACAGCCCCTTTTCAATCTCGTCAATCCACAGTACGCATGGCGAAACATTTTCCGCCGTCGTGAGCGCATCCTTCAACTGCTTCTCCGACTGCCCGACATAGCTGCCTTGCACCGTTGCAAAGTCCAGCCTGTAAAGCGGCAGATTCCAAGCGGCGGCTATTGATTTTGCCGATAGGGACTTCCCGCATCCGGGAACGCCGGCAAGCAATATGCCTCGCGGCGGGTGCAGGCCACGGGCTTTCATTTTGTCGCGCTTATCGGGGGCAAGCAGGGACTTCTTTTCATCCAGCCACCTGCGAAGCTCGTCGAGTCCGCCTACATGCCCGGCACTTTCATCCACGTAAATTTTTTCCAGCCCTGAGATTTCCGAAAACAAGCTGTCCTTCGCAAAACGTATCTCACTAAGGTCAGACTTTCTTATCGCGTTATTTGCGATTAGCGCGGCAATAACGTTTTGCGCCTCAATGCGCGTCACCCCGGCAAGCATCGACGCTGCCTCGCGAATATCATTGCCGTCCCATTCAACAGGTATTCTGTTGCGGTGGGCGTCAATGTAATCATTAATTATCGAAAACATTTCATCTTCGCCGGGCAGATCAATTTTTATGACCATGCCTTGGCGCTGCAATTGATTCCAAACGGGGTTATTTGTCAAGACAATAACGGCCCCTCCCGCTTCTTCGGCAAGCATAACCATGTCTAGAATCTGCCTTGAGTCGCTGTTGTCGCCGCTCAAATCAGGAACTTCGGTCAGGACGAGCGTCAAAAACTGCTTGCGCTTCATTTGCTCGCTCATGAAGTCAATCGCCGAGTAGAGCGACTTATCCCCGCTGACTGTTTTACCGGTTGATATATCATATATTCCTTTTGACAATGTGTGGACAAAAAACTGCAAAGACAGCGCGCCGGCAACATCCTTCAGCACCTCTAATACCCTGCCGCGCTCTATTGTGTCAATTGCGATAAAAGGTATTCTCGCAATTGAGTATCGGCGCAGGAGCTGCTTACCTGATGCGATATCCATAATGCGCCCTTCTTCCCCTTATGAGGTGTGCGGGAATAAACTTCACACCCCCTTAAAATACGTTGACCCTGTTGTTTCGGACAATGCTTGCCGTTTTGCCCGATCGATCAGTTTTTGCCAAATCTTCCAGCGACTTCTGTATATCGTCGGCATTCTTTCGAACCAGACTGCAGTAATGCTTCCTTTCCCTCTCCGGGATAGCGGGCAGGTCAGTCACACTGTACAGAAAGCCCATCTCCTTGCGCAAGGCAAGCAGTGCCCGGACGATTTGGCTTTCCTGATCCCCTGCGCGGTTGATATCCTGCCTAAACCTTTCCGTCGCCTCGGCTATTCTCGAATTTATCGAATCAAAAAGAGCTATCGTGAGCCTTTCGGCGATAACCGGCTCCCAAACAACCGTCCCTTGCCTGAGCGCATTGAGCACGGCATTATCGTCTGTCTTTTCTTTGATCGCTTCGAGCAGCTCAACCCACTCATAATAAATGTGCGGCGGCTTTATTGCCTGCATCAGCTCTGCTCGCTGCGCTTAATTACGGCTACGGGCGGCGGCTCGATACTCCATTCGGGAAGGTCAGCGGCAAAAGCGGCAGGCGGCTCAACATAAATGAACGTATGCACAGGCGCCGGGCTTTGCGCCGGGCTTTCATTGACGCCGTTTAGCGTAGGCTGGGGCGTCGGAGGCGGGGTATAGGCGGCGGCGTCCGGCATGTAAGGGTTTGTATTTGCCTCATATGCCAGGCTGCTGTTGTCCGCCGCCGGATATGGCGTCACATTTTCTGACGGCGCGGCAAAACCGCATTCACCGCAAAAAGCTGCCTGCTCCGGAAGCATCGCACCGCACGAGGCGCAAAAAGAAGCCTGAGCCTTAGTTCCCATTGCAATGCTTTCCGCCGCCGTTCCGCACATCCCGCAGAATGCGGCGCCCTCTTCAAGCATAGCGTGGCATGAAGCGCAGTAAGCAGCCCGGGCTGAGCTTTGCGACGCAACCGGCTGCTGCGGAAAAGCAATGCCGCAGCTTGCGCAGAACGCGGCGTCCTCCGAATTTGCCCCGCCGCACGAAGGGCAGGAATAAAACTGAACCGGATTACTCATTTATTGTCTCCTTTTAGGGATTCGTTTATTAAATAACCGGCAATAATTGCTGGTTATTTGGTAAACGGAGCCCTAGGGATTCGATAGCTTTTCAAAGCTTCTTACGTACTTATCGGGGGAGATATGATCCAGGAAACCGGCAACGCTTTGTCCTATGCTGTCTCTTTTCCTGAATTCCGCCATAAAGTCAACGACTTCAGCTAATACCGCGCGGATAATCATGCTGCCGTCATTATACTTGCTCGCTGAGTTCCTTTCAATGTTGACGCGTTCTTCTTCGTGCTTCTTCTTTTTTGAAAAGTGGTTTATGAGAAAGGCCGTTCCGCCGACGATAGCGAGCAAGCCTAAAAAGACTTGCCCAAACACAATAGCAATAATGCCAATTACGCCTATGGCGGCGCCGCCCCAAAGGCAGAATTGCTCAAAGCCTGACATTCTTGCCCTTAATAAAGCGGCTGCCCTCTCACTTTCAACGAGGTTTCCGAATTTTCCGATTAGCTCATTTTCGTTTTGACCGTCCATTGTCTGGTCGTTGAAATTATCAATGTTAATTTGAATAGAGCGTGGAATTGACGCCCTGTTTTTTGCGACAAGGCCGCTATATGCATTAGCTATCCAGTCGCGGGACAGGGCAATGGCAAATTTCTGCGTCGAAACGCTCGCGCCTGAGCTTTCAGGTTTCATGGCAGCGTCAGTGAGAAGCTGCGTAAAGTCTTTATGTGCCTCAAACGCCGTTTTTTCAACCGCCATATTGGATTGTGCCCTTCTATCGTCGCCGCCGAACTCAATTATCAATTCCTCATACCTGACTTCCTGCCGCAGCGGAAGCTCCGCATCGTCAAAACCCGTTACAAGGTTCATAAGTATTTCATCAAGCTGAGCTTTTAACGGCTCTGTTGAAGCTTCTTGATTAAATATGTTTTGAAAGTAGCTGAGAATGGTTGCGTGCAAGCATGCCCCCTCCATGACGCAGACAAGCTGCGGCCATGTCTTGCTGTACCTGCTCAAATGAGTATAAGCGGAGCTGCTGTACGGCAACTTTTTTAATTCAATCGCTTCGGACCATTGCTTCGTCTGCTGCTCTGTAAACCCGGGCTGCAGCGACAGAAACTCCATCCAGTCGCCCATCTGGCGCACAACCACGCCCTCCGAATCCGCCCCCAGCAATCCGCTGGCGAATGCATCGAGAATAATTATACATTCTCTGTCCAGATCCTCTTCGTTCTGATAGGCCAAATACCTTTGCACCCATTTCAGGCAACTGCTGTTACGTCCGGCACGCCGGCATATAAGGGCGAAAAACAGCGAGGTCTTCTCGTCATCCCTTCTCAACGCTTCGCGTACCGCTTTATCCGCAAGCTCCGGCTGGTTGTTTATCCATGCCGCCAAAGCTACCAGGCAAGGCGCAAGCCAATAGTTGGGGGCGTCAAGGAACATTTCTTCCGTAGCGGTGGTAATGGTGGCGCCCCTGACAAGCTCCAGCTCTGCCGCGTCCAGAATGCCTTTGGTATGCCTTCTAATTGTATCATGATGCCCGAACTGTTTTTCCAGGTCTTGTTTCAGGCTTACGACCTTTGTCAGCGCCTCTTGTTTGCGCGCGGCTTTTTTGTAGCTCTCAACGTACTCCCGAAATTCATTCGTTAACTGCCCAATCTCGCTGTAAATTATTTTTACATTTTCTTCAACTTTATTGACCGAGCCATGAACAGAATCAATACAGTTTGCAACGTCAATTACATTATCGTTTATTTTGCCTAAATTGGAATTAATTGTGTTGAGCGCATTTGCTACGTCATATGAAGCCTCAGCCATTATTTCCCCTCCCTTATGAATTAGAGTATCCTCGAAAACTCCAAACCATTGCAACTACAGGCATTGAATTTTTTCGCTAAAAACCTCACCTCCGCGTCATGGCGGCTTGACCCGCCATCCCCTGCGGAATTCGGGGGATTGCGGCTCGGAGGCCGCAATGACGAACAGAGTTTTCGTGGAGACTCAATTAATACCCAAAGTAACTATAGTCCCATGATATCCTTTCGTTTCCGTAAGAGCCTGTCCCACCGTTATCAAATCTGTAATAGCTGGATGAGTCCGCGAAACTCATGGTTACATAATTTGAGGGAAAGCCAATAGCCGGTTCGACATTTGACGTACCTCCCGCGCGCCCCCTCAGCAGCCACCGCCCATTGTCGTCACGGTAAAAAATTGAGACCTGCCCGTTGTTCCAGTAAACACGGATTACGATCAGCATGTAGCGAGACATGGCGGCCTGAAAATCATTTGTCATATATCTGCCGGATACGCTCCCCAATGAACGCTCAGGGTCAGATGCAAACTCCCAGATTAGCGATTCCGCGCCGAAGCTGCCTGTACCGTCATCATGCAAGTGGTACTCGGTCGCCGTCGTAGGGAAGCCGATTATAAACGCGCTGGGCGTCTGAGAAAAAGTCGGTTCGACTATCCTGAGAAATCCGTCCCGGCTTACCATTGTCCAAACCGCGCTGTCCCTGTCACGCTCAAACACGGTCGCTCTGTTGCCTGACCAATATGTTACGAGCCGCACCCAATTGTTTGTCTGAAAGATAGCTTCGGAAAGCGTGTATGATCTGACAGGCGGAGGCGGCAGAGGCGGCGGTGATGGCGATGATGGCGACAGCGTCTCTTCCGGCATTATCGCCGCCGGCGTCTGCCCTGTCACCGGCCCGGGCGGCGCGCGATCCGGCGGAGTCGCTGCCGGCGGAGCGGAACCCGGCGATATCGGTTGCGGCGAATAGCTGCCGGCCGCCGGAGTAGACGTGTCGTTATTACCCCGGCTCATAAACATGACGAAAAAAGAAACCACCACCAGCAACGCCGCGACGATAATAATAATCGGCGCTGTCGGCGTCGCCCCCTTTTTCCCGGCTTCCCTTTCCGCTCCCGCAAAGGGCGAGGTCTCCCAAGGCATTCTTTCTTGGGGCGGGGACTCCCAGGGCGCATTTTGATATGGGGCGGTCTCATAAGGGCCCTGCGCCGCCGGACCGTCTGCCGCAGTTCCGCATTTCGTGCAGAATTTTGCGCCTTCATTCAGCTTTGCCCCGCATTGCGTGCAATATCCCATATGAAAGCATCCCCCTTCCATGCGGCGCCGAATTTACCGTTTATGATACAGCCGGATTATTATATCAAAGCTTTTTTAAAAAAACAAATACAATTGAAGGCGAAAAGTAAATAAATATCCGGGCAAAAAAATCCGAACTCTTTCCCATCGTGGGATCATAGGTTTCGGATTGTTTTGCTTAGACGCTTTTATGTTTTTGCATTACAGAGCTGCCTCGAAAATCACCCTGATTTCGTCGGCATTGCTACCCGAAATCATGCGGCGCAGTCATAACGAAGCACTCCGACTTATAGCACCCGACTCCTACCTTGTACAAGGGTACGTTTGCAGGGAAGTTCGCGTAATACTTCCTGTTGCTGATTTGGCTGATGGCCGCATTTGCCAAATCCTCCAAGTCGTCGGTTTCCTTCATGGCTCTTTTGAATTCAATGATTACATTAAAATCCGGCCCTTCCAGCCACAAGTCATAGCGCCCGTAGCCGCTTTCCCGATTAGAGCTGCATTTGAAGCCTGCGCCTAAGATCAAGCCGAATACCAGCACATGATACGTCTTTTCAAGCTCCTTCCCCGCATCGTATGAGGACAACTGGAAGCTGATGAAATCCTGAAAGCTATGGCTGAATTCTTGCGTATCCGCGATGTGCTTGAAAATGTCCCGGAGGTTTTTGTGTTTTCCGATTACCACTTCGCTCAATATAAAATCATACCATACTCGTATGAGTTCCTTATTCGGGCATCGCAACCTGTAAATATCCTCAACATCGCCTTTTTGATGCAGTTCGTAAGTCAAATACCCCGCCTGTACCGCAAAGGAGTAAAACGAATCATCGTCAATATTTCCGCTCCTGAGCTGCTGCAGGGACATCCGACGCTTGATCTTGGTTTCTATTTCCCTGCCGTTTGAGAGGAGATCCGTGATAGCGTCCGCCCTTTGAGAACTCAGCGCATCAATCAGCATCTCCATTGATCCGCTCATGCCCCAGTAATTGTCCAGCACACCCTTCTTCGCATATGACAGTACGGAGTACATAGTGAACAGCTTTTCATTTCCGACCCGGTAATTATTGTACCACTGCCTGGCCGCCTCCAATTGCTCACCGCCGAGCAATTCACTCGTCTCTTCCTCGGTCAGGGAAAAATCACCGTCAAACACGCTTTGTTCGAACACGTCAAAAACATCAAGATTGTTCAGCCCGCTAAGAAGCCCTTCCTGCGAAACCCTGGTAACCCCTATCATGACGCCTTTTTCCAAATGTTGGTTATCTTTCAGAGCGGACTCAAGCACTTCTTTAAGCCATTGCCTGATTGTCTCGTATTCGGATGAGCTGAGGTTATCCATCAGGAGCTTGTCATATTCATCAATCAGTATATAGGGCCTTATTCCATATACGTCATGAATGTTTTTGGTGAGGCTTCGCAACATCCCGGTGTCGTCCGCATCCATTTCATTAAAATACTTACTGATCTCCGGGTCAACTTGCCCGCTGCTCAGATACATCAACGCGGCTTCCCGCAGCATTTCCCGTAATTTCTTTCTATGGTTGACGGCACGTATTTCTTTGAAATTCATGTATATCACGGGGTGAGTGTTTATCTGCCTGAACACGGGGCCTTGCTCGATATACAGCCCTTTAAATAGTTCCTTCGTGTCTTGCTTGCAGTCCAGAAATGTCCGGAGCATGTCCAAATTCAGGCTTTTTCCGGTTCTCCTCGGGCGGGTAAACAGCAGCACGTCCGATACTTCTGTTAAGACATGCTCAATAAACCTAGTTTTGTCTACATACAAGTTCCCGCTCTCAATGAATCTCCTGAAAAAGCTGCTCCCCAGATTGATTCTTTTCTTATCCCCAAAAACCCTTTGCATAGCACCGCTCCTCTCAAAAGGTTCAGAAGTCACAGCGCAAGCATGGCGTAACGCCGTCGGCGCGCCGTTTCAGACGCATTTGCCCATCCTGCGGCGCACCCTGCTCATGCGTGAAATCTCAATTAGATGATAGCACAGTTTCTACAAACCCTCAATATAAAAATAGGCAAAAATAGAAAGCACAGGGGGAGAAACCATCTCCCCCTGTTTGTGTCTTCTTTGCGGGTCAGCTTACCATTCTTTGTCCAGTCCCATACGCTCCGGGCGGAATATGCGCGAGTCCATAGTCTTGAGATCGGGGCTGATAAGCGGCTTGAACTCCATCTTGTCCAGCACATCTTTTTGCATATCAACGCCGGGCGCAATTTCCATCAGCATGAGGCCTTCAGGCGTCAGCTTGAATACCGAGCGCTCCGAGATATACATGACCTCCTGTCCTCTTTTTACCGCATACTCTCCGGAGTATGTGACCTGCTGTACTTCCTTTACGTATTTTATTTCGCTGCCGTCACTGTTGATTCTCAGTTCGCCGTCGGCTACTTCTATGTCGGGTTTCGGCTTTCCGGCGGTGAAAATCCCTACGAAGCAGACTTTTTTGGTGTTTTGCGAGATGTCTATAAATCCGCCGGGACCGCCGCTGCGTCCCGCGAATTTGGATACGTTCACATTGCCTTTTTCGTCAACCTCCGCCGCTCCAAGGAAGGTCATATCCAGAAGTCCGCCGTCATACATGTTCAGGATATCCGTCTGGCAGTAGTACGCTTCCGCGTTTGCCGTACCGGGAAAAGCCAAGCCTCCCTGAACCGTGCCGCCCATCGGGCCGGCTTCCACAGAGAGCGTAACATGGGAGGATATGCCCTCTTCATCAGCTACGGCTGCAACGCCGTCCGGCATACCAACGCCGAGATTGATCATAACTCCGGGCCGCAGCTCCAAGGCGCCGCGCCGCGCAATCACCTTTCGCGGATCAAGCTTCCTTGGCTCCGCTACGCCCGCTACAGTCCTTACTTGGCCGGTGAGTTCAGGGCGGTATTTCGGGGTAATGTAGCATTGGCGGTGATTATCAGGGTTATCACACTTAACTATGTAGTCTACGAAGCTCTTGTGAAACCTCACGCTTTTCGCGGGTATCGTTCCGCGCCTGACTATTTCCGACACCTGAACGATCACGATTCCTCCGTTATTACGCACCGCGGCGGCCATATCAAGCTCAGCCCCGATTATAGCCTCATGATCTATCGAGATATTTCCGTCCTCGTCGGCATATGTGCCGCGAATAAAGCAGACGTCCGGCTTTAGCGCCTTGTATAGCAAGCACTCCTGCCCGTCGATTTCCATAAGTTCAACGATTGGCCCTCTCTGCCGCGCAAGCTCATTGACTGCACAGCCTTCCTGCCTCGGGTCGCAGTACGTGCCAAGCCCCACCTTCGTGAGAAGCCCCGGCGCGCCCCCTGCCGAAGCGCGGATGAGGTTGAGCAGCGCCCCCATCGGCAAAAGATATCCCGCGATTTTGTTTTCATTAATCTTGTACCCGATAGCCCGCGCATCGGCGAGGGCTATAATTACGGCGCTGATAAGCCCGTCGGCCCTTAGCCTGTTCAAACCGACGCTGTAGCCTTTTAGCGGCTCGTGGCTCTCTGACTTGTCGCCGGGCGTTATTCCGCTGACTATTGTGAGATTCTTTGGACTCCCGGTCTTCTCATACCTCGCGGCAAGCCCCTCCAGCAGCTCCTCGGGGCTGCCGTATGTGCTGAAGCCGCCGAGCGTCAGCATCATCCCGTCGCTCACATGACTGACTGCTTCTTCAACCGTAACGAATTTCGCCATTGCATGACTCCTCCATTCAACCCATCTATAAAGTATTAATATTATTTTTTATTTGTACATGTCCTTTCCTTCTCCGTATTCGGCGTTCATCACAACGGAGAAGTGGAACATCGGACGGCTTACTTCAAGAATGCGCATCGGGCTGTGCGGGAGTCCCGGCGGTATAAACAGTATTGTAGAACGTGTCAGCCTGTGCATATCGCCGTCCATCCCAAACTCTACGACGCCGCCCAAATCATAAGGGTCGTCCGGATTAGAGCCGAAGAAGCCGACAAGCTCGGCATAGGGGTGCTCATGCTCGGGGAATACCGGGTCACGCTCCGGAACGGAGTGATACCACGCCGTGTTCATCTGGAACGCACCGGGACAGACGAGGTTGTCCATCCATAGTATACGCTTGGCAAAACTGTTGTAAAACTCCGCAAATTCCGGCGTTATCATTCCGGGAGGCGTTTGAAGATCCTGGATAAAATTCTTCCCGTACTTGCCGCCTGTGTTGTTTTCATATGTCATAATAATTATTCTCCTTTATGTCGGTGACGTTGTCACCTGATGATTGAATTTATTATTGATTCTATTGCAATAACTCGTGTCATCAGATTTGTGCCGAATCTTTTCGTCCATTTTGCAGGTTTTGAGGGCGAATACTTGCTGTATTTAACCGAAAAAAGCGTAAAATGGGCGGAAAGAGGCGGTGCAAAGATGATAGCGGGAGTTGTTGCAGTGGAATCATTAGTCCTTGGGCAGATCCCATTTGACGTAGCGCCAGTATGGGGCGCTGACGCGCTCCGCGTATGCTTTCATATCCACGCCGTTCCAGTCATAGAAGCCCTTCTTGCCCTCCGAGCGCGCGCCGGTGTCCCCCCGGGCGATCCTGTCGGTTATCGCGGGCGGGGCGGAGTCGATGTTAGACAGCGTCGGGAATACCGTATTGCATGTCATGATGTTCAGGTTCAGCCCGCCGTTGTCAAAATGCTCATACATGCCTATGGACGTATAGCGCGGGCAAAAGCTGTAGTTCAGCGCCGTATCGACGTCCCGCGGGTCGCAGATGCCGCTGTCTACAAGGTTGAGGGCCTCGCGCCACAGGGCGAACTGGAGGCGGTTGCCTATAAAGCCCGGAGAGGGCTTCTTCAGGATGACAGGCTTGCGGCTGAGCGCTTCAAGCAGCTCCTTCGCAAACTCAAGCACGCCCGGATCTGTGTCTTTCCCGCCGCACAGCTCAAAAAACGGAACCAGGTGCGCCGGGTTGAACGGGTGCGTGACGATAATGCGGTCTTTGTACTTGGTCATCTTCTCGCCAAGCAAATCCGGGACAAACGACGAAGTGCCGGAACATATCGCAATGACGTTCGAACACGTCGCCTCGATGCGCGCATATATCTCATGCTTTAGTTCGAGCTTCTCGTTGACGTTCTCGAAAATAACGTCGCAGTCCGCAATATCGTTATAATCAGTCGTGAACGTCAGATACTTTCTGCAGATAGCCGTCTGATTTTCCGGCATAAGACCTTGGTCGATCATTTGGCGGAAGTAGTTCTCATACGTTTTTTCATACTCGGGAATCATTTCCGGCCGGCGTATGACAAGCGTCGTCCTATAACCGTGTCCGGTCGTAAGGACTGCCATACTGTCGCCTATCATCCCCGCGCCGATAATTGCGATGTGCTTTACTTTATCATGCATAGACTCACCCTCCGTTTATTATTTTTTCGTAACTACTCAACCCCCCCGTCATTGCGGGCTTGACCCGCAATCCCCTGCGGATTTTGAGGGGATTGCGGCTCGGTGGCCGCAATGACGAGGCTTGGAAAGTTTCAGCATAGGGGTACTGAGCAGATACACTTTTTCTTTGTTTTCTGT
>Ga0099364_10000482_pt1 | contig 67070 bp, 70 predicted proteins | sample TergutTh196P3_FD_73070 | JGI IMG/M metagenome (GOLD analysis project Ga0099364, IMG submission 73070) | Microcerotermes parvus P3 segment gut microbial communities from Pointe-Noire, Republic of the Congo - Th196 P3 | ecosystem: Host-associated > Arthropoda: Insects > Digestive system > Gut ... | reverse complement strand
CAATTTCGGCGGCCTCCTCGTCAATGAGCAAATGCCCTTTGCGGTCGGGGTCTTTCCGATAGCCATACAAGGCAAACGAGCCAATGTGAAATCCGTTTTTGCGGCGGCTTGTAAGCACGCTTTTGATATTGTCGGACATATCCTCCAAATACCACTCGTTTATCAACCCGTTGATTTGCCGGGCTTTTTTGTTGCCTTTATTTTCGGTGTCGGCGTTGTCCACGATGCTGACGAAACGAATGCCCCAAACAGGGAACAAACCGTGGATGTACTTTTCCACCAATTCCATTTCTCTTGTGAAACGCGATTGTGTCTTACATAGGATAATGCTGAATTTCCCATCCTCGGCGTCTTGCAAAAGCCGGCCCCAGGCCGGGCGGTTTCGGTCGGCGCCCGCGTAATCATCGTCGCTGTAAATGCTGTAAACATCCCACCCCTTATCCATTGCGTATTGCAGCAGCATAGTTTTTTGATTTTGAATACTCTCGCTGTCGTCTGTTTTTGCTAACTTGTTTCTATCTTCTTCCGACAAGCGGCAATATAATGCAGCTTTCATCTTGTTATCTCCTCTCATCGAGATTCGATAAAAACAAGCCAACTCTGCCAATTCAAGCATACCACATTTCAGGCAGATAAGGTCAACCGGCTTAACAAGCCGCTGACCTTTGCGTATCGGCTTGTTAAGTATCGTTTGCAATGTAGATTTGTTTTGCCCGCTCCTGCTGGTTTATCAGCTCAGCCATCTTTTTTGTGAGATTTTCTTTACGGTTTTTAGCATCGCTTTTAAAAATATTTTTACAGCTTATAAAAGCAGTATTCGAATGAACGTTGTCCATTCTTTGATTCCCTGCTCCATTTGTATGGGAAGGACAATCCGGGTTATTCCGGCGGGTGGAGTTTAATGTATGCCTTATTCAAGCAACGCCGGATAGATTCCGCTGCCGCGGCCGTTGACAGGGAAGATGTTTTGCGCTTTCAAGCAAAACGAAGCGGCTTAAAGCATCATGCTTTAAGCCGCCCGTTACCGCTCTTTTCCTTGAATGGTGGAGCATACGAGACTCGAACTCGTGACCCCCACACTGCCAGTGTGGTGCGCTGCAGACCCAGATGGTCAAAAATTCATTTGAAACTAATGCATGGCAAGTATTAGTTAGGCACTATATGCAGTCGCCAAGATGAAGCTCCCATCGTTTTCCGATGCTTTTACAACACTTGCCAAGTTCTTGTTCCGTCATTTTATGTTCGGGAAGTATTTCGTCTACAGTATATCCGTCAAGCAACATTTTTAGTATTCCCCTTTCCCGTTTGTCTAGATGCGTTTCGCGAAACAGCTCCATATGTATCCTATTTTCTACCGCAAGCATTTCATTTTTATAACGGGGCGGCAGCAGTTCATATATTGTCGCGCTGGATTGATTGTTCTTATTGACCGGGGCGTCAAGAGAAGCATGATTATATTGATTAAACTTGACATATTGTCTATTCTGTTTGATTAATGCGATTCTAATTTCCTCAGATAAATAATTCTTCAGCGGCCCATGCATTTGAATATATTCTGATATTGCCTCCCAAAGAGCCATATTGGCTATCGCGCGCCGCTCATCTGATGTCGTTGTTTTGGCGTACTTGTATACTGCTTTATCAATCAACCATTTATAAGCGTTAAAAATAGAAGTCCGTTCTTCCGAATATTCCGCCTTTCCAGTTCTACGCAGGGCCGGTACGATATACCCTACCCAAGAATTCTCTATTGCCTCTTCAAAAAACAGAAAACATACAGGCAATTTAATTCCTAGGCGTAATAATTGATTTGCTACACTAGATAGACTTACTTCTCCATTTTTTGACAACATGAATCCTTGTTCTGGGTTTTCTTCCACCAAAAGTGCACATTCACTGGATAAAAATCCGATTCTGATTTTACGGGGTAATTTTTCCCGCATCTCTGTTCCAAAACATAGAACCCCATCTTCTTTCATTGTCGCAGTCGCTCTGCGACGATTGTTGTCCGGTTCACACCATTGGATTTTGCTGTTGATTCTTTGATTTTTCATTTCTTGTGCCTCCTAATTTTTGTCCCAATCTTGATTGGGCAGGCACATTATATCAAATTATGTAAAGGATTGGCATAAAATATTTACAGTGTATATTTTTTTGCATTGTATCGGAGCTTGTGGTATACTAATGTTGAGAAAGCGAGGTGCCGGTCATGATAGAAAAACTGAATGTAAATGGCCGCGAGGTCGTTCAAATGCCAATTGAGGACTATAATGCTATAATGGGTTTTATCGAAACCATAAAACAGAATAAGGATGATTATTATCGCCGACAAATTCAAATGGCGAAACAGTATCTTGCGGATGGCGGTCCTTTTATATCTATGGACGAGTTGTTTGACTACTGTAAAGAATTCACCCATGCTCGCCAGATGAAGGATGCTGCCAATGAGTGATTCTCACGCTATGATTCCTGACTTTATTAAACAGCACATCGCTGCCATTTATGCAGATATTTGGGAATATAATCAGCGCGCAGCAGATAATTTTGAAGAAGATTTCAGAAAAAAAGTCGCTCAGATAGAGCAATTCCCTTTTTCCTGTGCAGTTGATACCGTATATCCTTCATTGATTGAGGGGCAAATACGCAAAGCCATTATCTTCGATGACCGGTACCTGCTCTTATACATGGTAAAGGACAACATCCCAGTAGTGCTGATGGTAGAACGGGCCGAGCGGGATTACATAACCGTATTTGAAGCAAACCTTAAACTCTATGAGGGAAATAGTAAGTGGAACGGTTTATAGCCGCCTCGCTTGTCATTTGTTTTAGAATCCTATTTTCTGCAAACCTCCTTTGGGCATGCCAAAGATTCACAATCATCTATGCAGATATGTATTATCTGCTCATCGATACCGTATCGTAGTATAAACCATGGGGAATTCAGTTCGCGTGAATGAAATTGAAGGTTGCCAATAGAAAGCTGAAAATGGGCCTCGCTGAAACGCGAAGCCCATTTTGTTATGTTATTACCCATTCTCATCAAAAAACTCAGATACATAATTCAGTTCATTTAGGATATCAAGTAAATATTTATCCTTAAAGTGCTCGTCCGAATAGTACAGAAAACGCTGAAACAATTTCGCAAGACAAACAACCAAAAGTCCAACTACTATTATAACAACTATCGCATTTGATGCGACTTTTCCGTCTGCATATATAATACTTGCAATCAGTGCACCTAAAGGCACACCTATAAAAATTTCAAAAACCTTATTATTCATTGCCGAGAACTTATCCCAGTGAATCTTTAATGTGCCTTGGCACTCATTTTTTAGTTCTGATAGTTTATTTGAGGTATTAATTCCGTTGTCACCTAAAATACATTTGATTTTTTGAATGTATTCCTTATAATTTTGTTTTTTTTCTTCCAATTCTGCTACTCTTGGCTGGTAATTATACAGATATTTTTCCCGTAGTATTGATATTATCACAACAGGTACTATAAAACCTAGGGGCACGATTAGTAGCAATTCAAACTTTTCTAAAACTACAAACACAACAAAGGAAGCTAGCGAAAAAATCATTAGAATAAACGAAATCCAGTTAAGCGGTTTAAACAGCCTAACCATATCACGAAAATTTCGGGATTTATTTAACAACTTAGCCGGGTCTTCTTCATACATCGCGCGACGAACATTACGATATATAACTGTCATTTCTCCAACCTCCCAAAATGCTGTACAACATCAAAGTTCTATTTTATTCAGTTTCTTTGCATATTTGAATGCATCAATCCACCTGATTTTTATGTGATAGCCATTTTCAATTTTAACATCATGAATCAAAGAAGATATAAAGGATAACCGCTCTTGATCGCTTAACATATCTATTTCCGCCACGGTCTTGCGTATTTTTCTAATGCATTTTTTTTAAATCAACATATTCTTGTTCGGTGACATGCAAATGACTCTCGGCATTATAAGTGTTTTGCTTTAAATTCAGCAATGGATTCAAGTATTTCTTCCGGAGTTTTCCCCACTTCGACACTTGCTTTAACAGTTTGATAGAGCGCTTCGTTTTTACACTCCAAAGCAAAACATTTATCACGGAGCTCTTCATAACGCTTAAACTGATAGTCGGTCATTGGTGTTTCACCCTTTGCGTAATCAACAGTATCAGCTTGCATTGTACCACACTCCGGTAAAAAAAAGCAATCCATACAGTTTTTCCGTACGGATTGCTTTTTGTTTTTGGTGGAGCATACGAGACTCGAACTCGTGACCCCCACACTGCCAGTGTGGTGCGCTCCCAGCTGCGCTAATGCCCCATGTCGTATTCTAAAAAAGCAATCTTTTGGCTTTATCATGCGATATTTCGATTTCCAATAAAAACAAACAACAGGGGAAAGTATTTTGTTTGTTACTTAGGCTTCTCCTAACTGACAATGCATATTATAGTACGAGCTCGGTGTTTTGTCAAGTTCTCAAATATTCGGGTTATTGCGGGTTATTGCGATAAAATGGATATCTCGCCGTCGATTACGCAAACCCTGCTGTTTATAAAAGAATCGTTAACGTTCCGAATAAGCGTTCCGAATGCAATCCTTACGCCTGAATAAATATATTCGGTGCAAACAATAAAACATTTTGAGGGGTCGATGTTGTTGATTTCCTCCTGGATTTTGTTGATTTCTTCAAGTATTTCATTGCGTTCGGATTGGATCGGCTGCAATCTCTGCTTGGATTTTTCAAACGCATTTTTATGAAACGGTTTTAGTTCCTGGCCTTTTTTTATAAGCTCATTGCACCATTTGATCGTCTGAACTGTTGTAAGAAGCTCCGCGTCAAGCGCGCCCACTCTCTTTTTCGTTTCAGTAAGCCGCGTGCTTAAAGTAATATCCCCTCCCGCCATTGTTATAAATGTCGGGACATGAGCGTTTGTCCCAATCGTTTGAACAGTCAGCGTATACGCTATCAGCGCCTTGCCGCCTATAATCGCGCCGCGCTTGCCTTTAAGCTCAATGCTGCCGTTGCACTCGATATTGCAATGCATGATGCTGTCGGCAAAGATATCTCCTCCTACCGTGATATTGCAATTTTGTATATGCTTGCATTTAAGCGAGCCTTCCGTTCGAATTTTCGCGGTATTCATACCGTTAACCGCAATTCCAACCATGATATCGCCTTTCGCGATAAGCTTTGAGCCTTCAACGGTTCCCTTGACCACAATGCTGCCCTGCGCGTCAACCTTAAAACCCGACGCCACGTCGCCGTTTACGATTACATCACCGTTGAAAACAATATCGCCGGTGGAGTTATCCACAGTGTTGAGCTTTAAAATATCGACTACGCTTATTACGCCTTTTGAATCGACATCCACGCCGCCTGACGCCGTTGATAAAACAAGCTTTGACTCTTCGTCGTATCTTGTATTTTTCCCCGTCGGAATCGCAATGTCCCTGCCCATCCGGCCCTCAAGAACATTTCCGCAAACGTCGCGGCCGTCCTCGCCCTTTGTCGGATGATAAACTTCGCATAAAGCCTCGTTTGGCTCCACGTTATGTATAAGCCCCAGATTTCGGTAATCCACCGTACCGTCGGCGTTTACCGTAGGCTTTAAGTCTTTTTTCTTCTCGATTAGATATTTCAAATACCCGTTCTCGCCGACTTGCTCGGAAAAGCCGCTCGCAATAAGCACCGCATCGGTGTATGACGGGTTTTCAGACAGCGTTTCGATAACGGCTTCGTTTATGCCGTACACAACGCCCGCCTCTTTAAGCGCCGCTTTAATGTCACAGGGCTCGGGGTTGAGCGTGAACGTAGAAGTCCTTGAAAGCTCGATATACGCTTCCAGCCGGTTTTGCGTAATGGCTACCTTGATTGCAGGTTTTAACGCCTGTTCCTGTTGGGTTTCGCCTTCTTCATGTTTTATTTGATCCACTTTTACGCCCTGCCTCGCTTTTATTCCCACTCGTGGGTTTCATACCCCGCCGCTTGCGTTTGTGTAACCCGAGCGGGGCATACCCCGTAGCTTGCTGCGGGGCGCTTGATTTTGTGCTGATTTTTTACCGGAGCTGGTTGATTGTCTGCTCAATTTCATCAGCCACCTGAACCATGCGCGATGAAAAGCTAAACGCCCTTTGCGCCACTATGACATTCGCCATCTCGTTTGCGGTTTCAACGGCGGAACGCTCCAAGTACCCTTGCATAAGCCTTGGAATTTCAACCGCTACCGGTTCGCCGGACATCTCCGTCTCGATGAAGGAATTTGCGTTTACGGCTTCAAGCCCCCACGGGTTATCAAAACGGAACACGCCGATTACCGAAGGGTCAAAAACCATATGTTCGTAATCGGGATTCGATTTATGCTCGATAACCCTCTCAACAATCGGGTTCCCATCATCGTCAAGAATCAAGTCTCCGTTTTCATCGGTCTGGTATACCGTTTCGTATGTATACTCGTTAAACTCGATTTCGATCCGCTCGCCTTCGGAATTAAGCACGTAATCTCCGTTGCCGTTTACAAGGTAATATATATCGTCCCTAAGGCTTAGGGAAAAGTTACCGGCGCGCGAATAGCGGATATTTCCGGCTTCCGTTTCAAGCATGAAAAACCCCCTTGAATCAAGGTCGTCGACGATTACAAAGTCAAGCATCCTCTGCGTGGACTCGTGAGCCCCCTGCTGCATCATAATATCTGTTTTATTGATTTTAACGCCGTGCCCTGTCTGCGCGGCGTTTTCGTTTCGCACACGGTTTAAGTTCTGGTACATCAAATCCGTAAACGCCGAGCGCATCGGCTTGAACCCATGCGTATTGATGTTCGCAAGGTTGTTTGCGATTACGCTCATATGTTCCTGGTGCGCGATTAAGCCCGCGCGGGCGCTGTAAAATCCTCTAATCATTTACCACACCTCCATACCCTATTATACCCTGGAAATTTGCGTCGTGATCTTATCCGCTAAATCATCGTACATCCTTACAATCTGGCTGTTGCTTTGAAGCGCCCTTTGCGATGCTATGACGCGCGTCATCTCCTCCGCCATGTTGATGTTTGAGCGCTCAACCGCCCCTTGCAATATCTCGGTGTTTTCCCATTCCACCGGGGCGTACCCGTCCTCCCCCACGGTAAACAGGCTGTCTCTCGCCTTGTCGAGCGTATCCCAGTTCTCCGGCGCCACGATTAAAAGCCGGTCTAAAAGCTCCGGCTCCTCGTCGGGCTCGGACTCTTCCGGTATACGGTAAACGTTTCCCATCGCGTCTACATGGAAGCGCGACGTTTCGATCTCAATTTCCCCGCCCTCGCCCATCACGCGGCCGAACCCCGGCAGGATAAGATACCCTTCCTCGTCAAGCGAAAACTGCCCGTCGCGCGTTAAGTATTCCTCATCCCCGCGGGAGATGACGAAGAATCCCTCGCCCTGTATCGCGATATCCATCGGGCGTTGCGTAAAGTCGAAAGTTCCTTGCGTGTAATCCGTATATTTTTCATCGATCCTCTGCATGTAAACGCCGGGGCCGATTGCATGGTGGCGCGTGTTCTGGTACGCATTCATGCGCACCGCCAGATGCTCGCCGAACACGCCGGCGATCATATTGTCTTTTTTATATCCCGCCGTGTTTGAGTTTGAGATGTTGTTTGCGTATGTGTTAAGCTTTTTCTCCTGCGTCACGATACCGGACGCCGCCGTGTAATATCCCCTTAGCATGGTATTCGCCTCCTTCGTTTAATGCTCGAACCCTGCGTCCTTCATGGTTTTTTTCATCTTCACAAGCGCCATGGAATGTATCTGGCACACCCGCGATTCGCTGACGCCTAGGACGTCGGCGATTTCCTTGAGCCTTAGCTTTTCGTAATAATAAAGCGAGATGACTGTCCTTTCCCGTTCATTCAGGCGCTCGATCGCCGACGCAAGCTGTGTTTTAAGCTCGTTTTCCATAAGCTTTGCCTCAGGCGAATCTTCGACGCTGCTGCTTGCCGGCTCATCGCCCATCGACGACATCTTCTGCCAGACGACCTCCTCATATGAGAGCAGGTTGAAGTTATATGTGGACTCAACCACACGGTCAAGCTGTTCCGTCGTAATGTTCAGCTTTTTGGCTATCTCCGCGTGGGTCGGCTGGCGTCCAAGCTCGGAGTAAAGCGCGTTATACGCGTCGTCAAGCTCGCCGGAAAGCTTGCGCAGCCTTCGCGGGACCCAATCCTGCGACCTGATATAGTCAATAACGGCGCCTTTGATTTTGATCGTGGCGAACGTCTCAAACTTAAACCCTTTTGAAACGTCGAACTTTTCGACCGTGTCAATCAGCGCGATAATCCCCTGATTTACCACGTCGTCAACCTGCGCGTAGTTTTTATATGTTCCGCGCATACGCAGCGCGATGATCTTGACAAGGCCGGAATAATGCATTACGATTTCATTTCTCAGCTCCTGGCTCCTGTTTTCCAGGTAAGCGCGCCAAAGCCCGTCTATATCGTTATGTGCTGCCATATTTTCATGGGCCATGCGGCTCACCTCCTTTAAGCGTTATCGCGGTAATGGTTAGAACTGTACGTTCGCAAGCGCCTGTATCTGCACGTTCGGGTCGATCTCGCTAAACGACAGCACCGTGATGTTTGGGTTAAACTGGTCGAGCATCTTCTTCAGGTAAATGCGCACAATCGGCGACGTTAGCACGACAGGTACGGAAACGATATCCTTTATCGCATTGATGTTTTCAATAAGGTTGCCGACAATCACCTGAACCTTTTCAGGCTCCAGCGCCATGTACGTTCCGTGCTCGCCTTTTTTGATGCTTCCAAGTATCGCCTGCTCGACGTCTTGGTCTATCGTTACGACCTTTAGCACATTCCCGCTGACATACTGCCTTGTGATCGTCCGGCGTAGCCGCTGCCTCACGTATTCGGTCAGCATGTCGGTGTCCTTGAGCCCTGTGCCGTAATCGCCAAGGGTTTCAAGGATTGTCTCCATATCCTTAATCGGCACGCCCTCACGGAGCAGGTTGCACAGTATTTTCTGCAAATCGCCGATTGATACGACATTCGGGATCACATCAGCAACGACGGCCGGGTTTTGCTTCGATACGTTTTCAAGCAGCGACGAAATATCCTGGCGGCTCAAAAGTTCGTGAACATGCTGTTTTATCAGCTCGCTCATGTGCGTCACGATGACCGAAAGCGGGTCGATGACCGTGTAACCGTAAACCTCGGCGGTTTCACGCATATCCTCGGTGATCCACTTGGCGGGGATGCCGTAAGCCGGCTCGATCGTGTCGATGCCGTCGACATCCTCGGACGCGCCGCCCGGGTCAAGGGCGAGATAGTAATCCACTAAGATTTCGCCTTTGCCGATCTCCTCACCCTTTAGCTTCACAACGTACTGGTTCGGGTTTAGAAGCCCGTTGTCGCGCAGCCTCACCGTCGGGATAACAACGCCGTATTCCGTTGCAAACTGCTTTCTGAACATGACAATCCTGTCTATGAAGCTGCCGCCTGAGCTTTCATCCACAAGCGGGACAAGGGAATAGCCGAACTCCATTTCTATTGGGTCCACATTTAAAAGGCCGTATACGTTTTCGATGTTTTTGTAGTAATTGGCCTCGTTTAGCATTTCAGGTATATCCTCAGGCAGCGGAGCTCCGTCCGCGCCTGCCCCGGCGGTCTGCATCGCTCTCACCTTGCTGTTTCGCAAAACTATGCCAAGGGTTAAGATAATCGCCGAAATAAACAGTATCTGCAAAACGGGCGCACCCGGTATAAACGCCATCAAAGCAATGCTGCTACCCGCTATGATAAGCGCCATCGGCTGGCTGAACATCTGCTGCGTCAGCACGTTTGCAAGGCTGTCCTCGCTGGAGGCGCGCGTTACGATCATACCTGTGGCGGTGGCGATCAAAATGGCCGGGACCTGCGATACAAGCCCGTCGCCAACGGTCGCGATCGAGTAGACGCTCAAAACCTGAGCAAACGGCATCCCGCTTGTTACCATGCCTATCACAACGCCGCCTATAAAGTTCACCAGCGTGATTATGATATTGGCGATAGCGTCGCCTTTTACAAACTTTGTGGCGCCGTCCATGCTGCCGAAGAAGTCCGCTTCCCTTTGAATCTTGCTGCGGCGCGCCCTTGCCTCCTGCTCGTCGATGAGCCCGGAGTTTAAGTCGGCGTCTATCGCCATCTGTTTTCCGGGCATTGCGTCCAGCGTAAACCTCGCCGAAACCTCGGCGACGCGCTCGGCGCCCTTTGTGATAACAAGCAGGTTTACGATAATTATGATGATAAAAACTATAAAACCGACTACAGGGTTGCCGGCTAAGACGAAATCGCCGAATGTGGCGATAACCTGACCGGCTTGCCCTTGATTTGTGAGAATCATTCTTGTGGACGAAATGCTAAGCGACAGGCGTATCAGCGTTGTGACGAGCATGAGCGCCGGGAATACCGAGAACTCAAGCGTCTCCTTTATGTACATTGCAATCATCAAAATGATAAGGGAGATTGCGATGTTGAAGATAAACATAAAGTCGAGGAAAAACGCCGGAAGCGGAATGATGAGGAAAGCAATGATAATGATAACAAAAACAGAAACAAGGTTTGTCAAAATTTTCACGGCTTCATCCTCCTTTTTTAATTGCTTTTATTGGCTGCGGCAATGATATTATGATTCCCTCGCGGGATATCCCGTATTGACCGTCTTACTTTCCTTTGTGCTGAATACCCACGCAAGAACCTCCGCAACCGGCTGGAAAAACTCCGCGGGAATCGGCTCCTCCAATTCGGACGCCGCGTACAACCCTCTCGCCAAAGGCGGATTTTCCACTGTCGCAACGCCGTGTTTTTGAGCCTCTTCAATAATCTTTTGCGCTATTATGTCGGCCCCCTTTGCCAAAACGATAGGCGCCATATCTTCGTCTATCTTATATTTTAACGCAACGGCAAAGTGCGTCGGGTTCCTTACTACAACGTCGGCATCCTTGACCTGCGACATCATGCGCTTCTCCGCGAATTCGCGCTGCTTGCGCTTGATAGCCCCCTTGATCTCGGGGTTGCCTTCCATCTGCTTGTATTCGTCCTTGACCTCTTGCTTTGTCATCTTAATCTGTCTTTCGTAGTCCCAGCGCTGGTAAAGAAAATCCCCCGCCGCGACCGCGATAAACGCGATTCCAACCGTCAGAAGCAGGCTCATTATTTCCTCGCCCGCGAAAACCGCCGCCTGCATGACGTCCATATCGATGATGTTAGGCAAAAAATGTATATCCCTGATGATCCTCATATATAAAATCGCGATGATGATCGAAACCTTGATAAGCGATTTTAAAAGCTCCACAAGCCCTTTTAGCGAGAACATTTTCTTGATGCCGTTTAACGGGTTGAGCCTGCTCATTTTAAACTTAAGCGATTCCATTGTGAACAAAAATCTTGTCTGCGCCATTGTCGCCATAATGCCGATGAATCCGATGATTAGCATCGCCGGCACAATCGTCGTAGCGATGATGACCGCGATCTCGGTAAACATGTTGGAAGCGTCGCCGCCCGTTATGTTTTCGATTGTGGCGGCCCTTACCATCTGGTTGTGGAAGTTCTGCTGCGCTCCTGTTAAAATATTCATTATGAAAAATCGTATTATGTAAAAAGAGGAGATCAAAGTAACAATCGTAACAACGTCCTTGCTCATGAAGACATTGCCTTTTTTTCTTTCGTCCCGCCGCTTTTTCGGGCTGGCTTTCTCGGTTTTTTCACCGCTTGAATCCGGCACGAGAATATCCCCCCTTTAGAACCTGTATTCACAGTCTCTTATATGGATAACTGGCTTCATTTTATCAAAAAAATATGACTAAAATTTGCACGAAACATAAGCATTCCTTTAAGCTATACCGTTTTGCTATACAAAATTTAACCATATTTGCTCGATATGCTCAAAAGACAGGGTAATCAGGTTCTCGCAGAAGGCGGCAAACGCGGGGACTAGTATGACCATCGCCAAAAGCCCGATTAAAAGCTTTAGCTGTATGCTGATGACAAAAACGTTAATCTGCGGTACTACCCTCATGATCATGCCGACCGCGAACGTCACGATGATTTCTATGACCAATATCGGCATACAGAGCTTTACCGCAAGCAATATGACAAGCGAGATAAGCTCCGCAACCGCAAGGAAATTCTCTGCATTAAACGAGATATTCCCAAGCGGGATGATGTCAAAGGTTTTCGCCGTCATGCTGATGAGTGTAAGGTGTGCGTTTGTCTGGAAAAAACCAAGGATGAACATAACGTTTATGATCTGCGCCGAAACGGAAATCGACGCGTTTGTCGCGGGGTCGAACGCCTTCGCCATCCCGATGCCCATCTGCATGTCTATCGCCTCGCCGCCGATTGCGATCACCGACATAAACATCCGTATAATCACGCCTGCAAACATGCCCACGGACAATTCCCTCAGCACGAGGTAAAAAAAAGTGTAAAGCGTCACATCCTGCATGGGCGAGAACGGTATGCTTCCCGTCAAGAGGACCGCAATCACAAACGCAAGGCCCGTGTTGACCATGACCGGAACGTTTGTCCTTGAAAAAATCGGGTTAAAGAGGAACAATCCGGCCATCCTGGTCATAACCAGCAGAAAAACAAGATAATTCGTTAAATCAATATACACGCTATATACCCTTAATTCTTTTTATGCGTAACGCGAAACGGTGTCAAATAAACGCACGGTGTAATCGCTTAGGACCTCCAGCATCCACGGGCCTAAAAGCACCAATGTTATACCGATCGCCAAAAGCTTCGGCACAAACGTCAGCGTCTGCTCGGAAACCTGCGTAGCCGCCTGAAGTATCGAAATGATAAGCCCTACCGCAAGCGATACCAATAAGGGCGGCAAAGCCAGCATCAGCGCAGTTAAAAACGATTCCATCATGATGTCCGTAATAAATCCGGTATCCATTTAACACCCACCTTCCCGGCGAACCCCATTCATTTACAAGTTGTAGCTTGCTACAATCGTCCGGATTAACAGCCCCCATCCATCGACCGTTATAAACAGCAATATCTTAAACGGCAGCGAAATCATTGCCGGCGGAAGCATCATCATACCCATTGACATCAGCGCACTTGCAACAACCATGTCGATCAGCAAAAACGGAATAAAAAGAAAGAATCCAATAGTAAAAGCCCGTTTTATTTCGCTTGTAATAAATGCCGAGACCACAACGTCCATCGTATACTCGTCAATAGCGCCGGGCGCCGGGCGTGGTCTGTCCGCAAGCGATAAAAACAGGTTGATATCGTCGTTTCTTGTTTGTCTTAGCATGAAATCCCTTACCGGAACCTTCGCCCTGTCAAGAAATTCAGCCGAGCTAATCTCCGCTTCGCTGAAAGGCTGGTAGGCATTTTCGTTGATTTCCGTGATTACGGGGTTCATGATAAAAAAGGTTAAAAACAATGCAAGCCCAATCACCACCTGGTTCGGCGGCGTCTGCTGGAGCCCAAGGGCGTTTCGCATGAGTGAAAACACGATGACAATCCGCGTAAAGCAGGTCATCATCAAAAGAATCGACGGCAGCACCGTCAGCACGGTAAGCAAAAGCACGATGCGAACCGTGTCCGAACCCTCGCCGTTTATCTGTATGCTGACGTTCGGATTATCGAGGTTGGCATCCATTGTACCGGGGCCGCCTCCGAGTGCGTCGGGCGCGTCCAAAGCGCCGGGAAAAACCCCATCAACCGCAGCCGAGGCCGGTATACCCAAAAACGCGGCAAAAACAATCACAAGCAAAAGTAGTGTCGCGCATCTAATTAATACGAATCTGTTCACTATCCTCCACCGCTATCGTTTGACGCGTCTTTCCCTTTCGATTTTTTCAAAAATCCCTCAAAAAGCTGCTGGAATGGCGCTTGATTCCCCAAGGTCTCATAAAGCTCCGGAGTAAATCCCTCAAGCTCGCAGATAAGCCGGATGCTCTTGTCGCCCTGACCGAGAAGGTAAAACTTGTCCCCGGCCTGTACGACAATCAGCGCACATCCGTATCCCAAGGCAACCCTGTCCACAACCTTAAGATGGCGGCCCGCTACGCTGTATTTCATTTTTCCCGCGTACCAGCGGCTGGCCAGATAAGTAAGCACAATAACAAGCGCCGTAATAACCAGCGAACCGACGATTGCCATGCCGTTATAGAAAGTCTGTATATGTTCTCCCGTTTGCATAAGTTATCCCAGCACAGCTTTCATAGTTTTTGCAATTCTGTCAGGTTTAAACGGCTTGACAATAAAATCCAGCGCGCCGAGCTTGATGGCTTCGACGACCATGGATTCCTGCCCCATCGCGGAACACATGACGACCTTCGCGTCGGGCTTGAGCTGTTTGATTGCTTTAAGCGCGCCTATTCCGTCAAGGTTCGGCATGGTAACGTCAAGCATTACCAAATCGGGGCCGAGCTGCTGGAATTTCTCGACGGCAATCGCGCCATCGGCAGCCTCCTCGACGTCGGTATACCCCAGCTTGTTAAGCGTATCCTTTATCATCATACGCATAAAAGCCGCATCGTCAACCACTAGAATCTTACTCATATCAGTTGCACCTACCTATAAATATTTCAATGATTAATTAAACTATCCCCAGCGAATCGCGGCTCTTTAGTATCTCCGTAATGCGGATGCTGAAGTTGTCGTCTACGACGACGACGTCCCCACGTGCGATAAGCTGACCGTTCACGATTACATCCACCTGGGACCCTGCCTGCTTGTCAAGCTCCACAATCGTGCCTTGCCCAAACTCCAGTATTTCTTTGATTTTCCTTTTTGTCCGTCCCAGCTCGACCGTCACCATAACCGGAACGCCCATAATCAAATCAAGATTTGTCGGGGCGTCCTTGCCGAAGCCCCCGTCTCCGCCGAAATCGTTGTAGTTATAGTCCTGAACCTTAATCGGGGCTGCCGGGGCCTGCGGCATCGGGTACCCGTAACCGGGCGCCGGATATTGCTGCTGCGGGTACGGCGGTGCGTAAGGCTGCTGCGGATACGGCTGCTGCGGGTACGGCTGCTGCATCGGCGGCGCCATCGGTTCTTGCATCGGCGGCGCTTGCGGATACGGCTCCTGCGTTATAGGCGGCGCCTGAGGCATCGGCTGCGGCTCAGGCATCGGCGGCGGAGCCTGAGGCATCGGGGGAGGAAGAACTTCTTCATGCACAGGTTCTTCTTCCTCTTCGGAGCCAAAGTTAAGCGATATATCGATAATCTCTTTTGCAAGCTCGATATGCATCGCGCACAGGAACGTGGTTTTCATCTTATCGGCGATTTCAAGCTCGAACGAGATGGTCAGAATTTCGGGGTTGTCGCCGAAATGCCTTGTCTTAAACTCGTCTATCTCGTCAATCGCGACGGGCTCGGGCGTGGAAATGTTGATTGTCCGGCCCAGAAAACACGACAAAACCGTTGCCGAAGAGCCCATCATCTGGTTCATGAGCTCACATATGGCGCTTTGCGCCATTTCGTCCACCTCGAAATCCGCAGGGAGCTCCGTCATCATCATCATTGATAAAATGACGCGGACGTCCTCCCTTCTCAGGATGAGGATATTGGAGCCGGATATGCCCTCTACATACGTGATTTCAACAGCAATCGCAGGCTCGAGCTGATCAATCCTGAAGTCTTCGAACGTAGCGACCTGTACGACCGGGGTCGTAATCGTGACCTTGTTGTCAAGCAGCGTAGAAGCCGCCGTTGCCGCAGATCCCATGCTGATATTCATAATTTCGCCGATCGTATCTATTTCCATTGGCGTAAATATTTCATCGGCCATACTGTCAACACACCTCGTTTACTACAAAACTTCCTGGATTTGAATCGCCTTTTTCCCTCTTTGGATACCGATTTTACCGTGAAACCAGCAGGATTCCCCGACGTTTAAGTCCACGGGGTCGCTGATTGGCTTTCCAAGCTGGAGCACGTCGCCCACGCTGAGATAATACACATCTCCCAGATTCACTTCTGCGCGCCCGACAACGCAGCGCATTTCAAGTTCGCTTTCCTGAAGGTAATTCATGACGAGCTCGCGGCGTTCCTTGTCGCTTGCGCTGTTGATGCGCCTTAAGTTTCTGATGTTCTGCAAATCTATCCGCTTGAGGATCTCCTCAAGGCACACAGCCGGGATACAGATACTGATTCTGCCCTGCAAATCTTTCATCGTGACGTCAAGCATGATAATGACGACCGTATCGTCAGGGCCGATGACCTGCATCAGGCGCGAGTTTGTCTCTATCTTGCGATAAAGCGTGTCAAGCTCGAAATAGTTAAACCATGAGTCCGACATCTGTGGAAACGCGCCCTTGAAGACATTTTCCATCAGCGACAATTCGATCTCGGTAAAATCGCGCTCGATTTCGATCCCGTCGCCGGTTCCGCCTAACAGGCGCTCGATAATCGCAAAGGCGATAGGCCTTGCGAAATCCATGATGATCACGTTGTTTTCTTCAGTCGATCCTGTAAACCGGATTTCGCCGATACCCGTCATGACCTGGTCCGGCAGCGCCAGGTTGAACTCGGAATACCGCTGCTCCTCGATGTGCGTGCATTCTATCTCTACAAAAAGCCTGAGCATGCTTGTAAGGTATGAGGATAATAGCCTCGAATAGTTTTCATAAACGCTTGAAACGATTTTAAGCTGTTCTTTTGTAAACCGCTTCGGAGTGCGAAAGTCGTATTCCTTTACACGTTTCGCGCCGGGGTCGATACTGCCCGAATCTTCCTCAAGGTCGGCGCCCGGTGATGTCAGCGAATTTAAAAGGTCGTCTATTTGGCTTTGTGACAATACTTCCATTTATCGGAGTTCCCCCCGTTCCATACATGTAATAGGTTCGAGTTGAAGTTAAAATCATGACGATCGGCATAATCGTGTAAACTGCACATGAACTCCCGTTCATGGTTTTTCACATATCATTCTACCAGTTTTGCATATATGTTGTCTAGCTGTTCTCCTTGTAAATCTTTTGCGCTTATTAAAATTTCAATCCGGCGGCTATTCCCGCGCCCCGCAATCGGCCTCGCCCCGCCCCATCCGATTGCGAAAAGATGATCCGGAGCAGCAGCCGTATCTTCCAGTACGGCTAAGACGGCGTTTGCGCGCTGTGCTGAAAACATCCTGTCGGAAACACCGTATCCCGCCCCGTCTGGAATTGACGCCGTGTGCCCGTGGATGCTTACCGCCGCGTAGCTTTCCATGAAAGCCGGGATATCTTCGCCAATAACTTGTAGTATCTCTCGCCCTTGCCTGTTTAATACGGCGGTATCGGGCTCGAACAGCGTATCGCCGCTAAATCTTACGAACACATACCCATGGCCGTATGAAACGCGGGCCGCATTCTCAAGCCCCGCCTTAAGTATGTGTTTTTCGATATTTTCGGATAATTCCCTCAAGCCGGGAGTGACCGGGGCGGCGTCGGCTGCGTTTGCCGCGATTTTTACCGATGTTCCCGACGCGTGCATCAATTGCGAAACAAGCGTGTTAAAGCGGTAAATGTCAAGGGTGGACATTGAAACCAGCAAAAGCAAAACAGCCAGAAGTATAGTGACCGTGCCTGCGTAAGCATGAAGCCATTGACTTCCCAAATCGCAGCGTCTTGCGATTTTTCTCCTTGACACAGCACACCTACTTTCTATCATACCATAAAAATTTAAAAAAGCAAAATATTTTCTATGCTTCTTCGTCGTATGCGGCTTCCGCTTTCCGGCGCTCCGACTGCGTTAAAAAGGTTTTAAGCTTCTCCTCGATATGGCGCGGATTTTCGCCCGCCTGTATCGCAATAACGCCCTCGATTATAAGCTCCTTGCAAAACATTTCCTCGGCGTGCGCCGCCCGAAGCTGCGAGGCTGCCGGTATAAAAAACAAATTTACCAGAAGTATGCCGTAAAATACGGCGGCAAACGCAAGCGACAGACTTCCGGAAAAAAACGGCATGCCGCCCTCTTCCTCAAACCTTAAGCCACCGAACATGATGATAATACCGGCAAGCGTCCCCAGCATACCGAAGCCAGGCGCGAGGGCCGCCCCCCTGTCGTAGATCTCCCAGTTTTGCGCGTGCCGCGCCTCGATGACGGAAAGCTCGTTTTCAAGCTGCATCCGCGTTTTTACGGGGTCGACCGCGTCAACCGCAAGCTTTACGCTGTCACGCAAAAAAACATCGTCGTATTCCTCCACGCTTTCTTCAAGCGACAAAAGCCCTTGCTTACGCGCTACGTACGACAAATCCGCAATGATTTTTATAGTCTTAGCCGGGTCTTGCTTTGTAAGCCCCAATATAACCGGGATATGCCTAAACATTTTGGCAGTCATCCTTACCGGAAACGACGCAAACAGCGCAGCCGCCGTGCCGCCCACAACAATCAAAAATGCGGGCGCGTTTAAAAATCCCGCGATATATCCTGAATCCTGCCCGAAAACAATGCCAAAAACCAAAAGGACAATACAAATCAAAAGCCCTAATGGAAATGCAATATTCATTCGGCGGAGGCCTCCTGCCCTTCAGGGTGGCCGTCGCCGCGCTTGATAAGCGGCAAAAGCCCGCTAAAAAGGTTTTGTTTGAATTTGACGGTCATTGCAACGATCAGTTCCGGCGGCTCGGTGACAATGTAAAGCTTGCCGTTTCTAAGCGTGATGACCGTATCCGGCGTGGATTCGATAGACTCAATCAGCTCACAATTTAAAATGAATTTTTTCTTGTTTAGCTTTGTAACTTCTATCATTTTGCCTACTCCTTAAAATAAACGCGTACCCGGCGGAGGATTAAATCCTCCGCCGAAGTGCGTTGTTAACCTATATTATGGATAATTTTATCGTTTTAGATTGACAAGCTCCTGAAGCATTTCGTCTGAAACCGAGACAATCCTTGAGTTTGCCTGGAAGCCGCGCTGTGTTGTAATCATTTCCGTGAACTCCTTCGAGAGGTCGACGTTCGACATTTCGAGGTATCCGGCCTCTACGGCCCCTGTGCCCTCAAGGCTGGGCAGTACGAAAATCGCCTCGCCGGAGTTGAACGTCTCAGCCAGGTAGCTTCCGCCCGCGGCCGCAAGCCCCGCCGCGTTGCGGAACTTCGCAAGGGCAAGGTTGCCGATGGGAAGCCTGATACCTTCCGCCGTTCTTGCCGTGCCTATGCTGAACGCGTCGCTCGCGGTCGTAATTGCTCTGGTAGACGCGATAGTGAAGCCGTCCATCGAGCCGCCGGGCGCCGCTTCAAACGGATTCGCGCCCGTGGGCGGAGGCGACGGGATGTAATTGCCGTCCGCGTCTCTTGGCAGCTTTACAATGTTGCCGCCCTTGTCCATGGTCGTAATTTGGAAATTCAGCGGCCCCATAGCTACAGGCGAAGGTATTTGCGAGCCTGCGCCAACAAGCGTGACGTAGTCTTCCGCGCCGGTAGCCTCAAGGGGGAAATCCGGATCAGTGCCCCAAACGCCTCCGTTATTATCCGGATGGTTCGGGTTAGGCTGCGGCGTCAGCGGGGCATGAGCCGGATTGCTTGGATCATAAGCAACATTTAAATCACTGCGCGCCGAAGGTACTGGAACGAGCGGAGCGGTAGTCTCAAGGTTAATGACCATGGCGACTTTACCCGAACTGTTCTTCAGCTCAATTTTACCGTTACTTATACGCCCCTCATAGACGACTTCCGGTTGGGCAGGCACGCCGGGGGAAGCCGGAACTCCGGGCCTGAAGAAAGTAATGGTATTGCCTGATGTAACTGTAATTTCATATCCGGCCATATCGGGCAATCCCACGTCGCCAAAATCTATGCTTGCAATGTTGCCGCCGGTGCCGAAGATTGCCGTGCTAAGAGCGTTCAAATCGGAGGGCAGCGAGCCGACAACCATCTTGACGCCGCCGGAATAAACAGAATCGGGCGGGATTGTGATTGAATCGGGGTCAATGCCGTATCTGTCAAGCGCTTTGTTTATGTCTCCCATTTCAGCCTCGCCCGGCAAAATGCCGACGATCGCGCCGGTCCTGCTGATGAAAATATCGGTCAGCTTATTAAGGATTTCAGGGTCGCATTTAATGGCAGAAAGCTCTGAAACCGAGATGGTGCCGTCCGGGCTGATTATGGGGCGTCCGTCGGCGTCCATGGGGAACCCTTGAATCAAATTTCCGGTGCCGTCTACAAGGTTGCCCTCGCCGTCAAAACGAAGGTTGCCAAGCCGGGTGTAAATCAGGTTGCCGGACGGGTCTTTCGCCGTGAGGAAACCCTCGCCCGCGATGAAAACGTCAAGCGCGCGGTCCGTAGAAGCTGAACCGGACTGCGTAATCAGCATGTCAATTGTCGCAACGGACGAGCCGTAACCGATCTGCGTCGGGTTTGTTCCGCCGCTCATTGCACCCTGCGCGCGGCTTCCGCTTGAAATATTCTGGTAGTATACGTCCTGGAACGTGGTTCGGCTAGCCTTAAAGCCGTATGTGTTTACGTTTGCTATATTATTACCGATAACGTCCATCTTAGTCTGGTGGGTTCGAAGACCTGCAACCGCGGACGAAAGTGATCTCATCATAATAAATTCTTCCTTTCATATTAGGGATTGGAGCGCTTGTGTATCTTGTGTATTATCTGTATTGTCTGTTAATCCAGCTCGCTGTTTTCCGGCTCTTGAGCCGGCGCCTCTTGAATGTCCTTTATAGTTTTTGCGCTAGCAAGGTATTCCTTGTCGTCTATCACCACGAAGAACGCGCTGTCCCTTTGTCTTACCGTTTCGACGACGCCTGTAAGCTCCTGCTCTTCGTCGTTCTCGCCCGTATATGTCAGCGTCACAAGCTTGCCCTTGTACAGCAGAAGCGCTTCGGTGTAGCTTTGCGGCTGTTTGATTCCATTGCCCTCTTCCGGCGTCCTGTCGCCCGGCGCTACGCCTACCTCCATGACAGTATGTAGCTCGTATCCCGTACCGTTTACGATCACCTGCGGCCGCCCGTCGTAGAAGGTGACGCTTTCAACCTTGCCCGCGATCGTTTCAAGCTCCCCCGTCTGCTGGTTTACCTGTGCGATTGTGACGTGCTTGCCGACGTATGACACCGCGTAAGACGAAAGCTGGTATTCCTGTAAAGTCTTCATACCTTGCAGGGAGGAAAACTGCGCCATTTGTGCGATAAATTCGGTGTTGCTCTGCGGGTCCGTCATATCCTGGTTTGTCATCTGGGCGACTAAGAGCTTGAAGAAATCATCCATCCCCATTTCGTCCGCACTCTTGCCCTTTATAGCTGTGCTTGATGTTATTCCTGAGTTAATTGGTGCAAATATATCATTAGCACTATTTACATTTGACATAGTAATCTCCTTTCGATCAAATCAAATAGTTGAGAAGCCCTTGAGGCTTTATCTCTTCCTCGGTTTCGGCGCCGGATTCCGTCTCGCCTTTGGCTTCGCCGATTCGTCCCGCGCCTTCCGGCCTATCCGGGTTTTGGCTGTCTCTCTGCGGGTTTGCAAGGTTGTATTCGCTGTTCATGTCGGCGCTTACGTTTTCTCCCGCCGTCACGATGTTCACAGAGGATACTTCCATATTCCCTGTCTTAAGGGCTGCTATGAGCCCGTCGGCCTGCCGTGTGAGCATATCCGCCGCTTTCGGGTTGAACGCCGTAATCTGGACTGCGAGCTTTCCGCCTTCAAGAATCATCTTTACGTTGATTCTTCCTAATTCCTGCGGGTTCAGCTGCATCCTGAACTCCATTCTCTCCTGCTCGATGTTACGGATGACCTGTGCCCTGATTTGTTCTATCTGGTCCGGCGCCCTGACCGGCTGCGGCTTCGCGTCGGACGGTTTTTCGGTTTCCCGCACGGTTGCTTCCGGTTCGCGCGCCGCCTGCGTGGATGGCGTATAGTCTTTGTGGTCAAGCTTTTTAGACGCTTTTATAGTACTTTGTTCCGGCTTTGTCACGTTTGGCCGATGGTTGTCGTTTGTCTTTCGCGTAGCCGAAGCACCTGCTTCATCGATTTCTTTTTGCCCTGCGCCCACGGCTTTTTCGGAAACATCTGCCGTTTTTGGCTCTTCAATCGCCGCTTCTTCCGCGGGGTTTTGAACTTCTATCGTCACCGGCTTGTTTTGGTTTTGACCCAGCTCCTGCGCCGCTTTCTGGAACATTTCGCCAAGCTTTGAAGCCTCCTCGCCGGCCGGCGCCCTGCTTATTCGGTAAGCGTAGCTTTCCGCCCTAAGCTCCCTGTGTATGTCAGATGCCGGGGCGTCCTCATGATAGTGTTGCTTTTGTACGTTTGTGCCGCGGCTTGAAGCATCGGAGTGCGCCGAAGACTGTTCTTTCTGTGACTCCTGTGCTTGTAAAGGCTCCTCGGTTCCCATCGGGACTTCCTGCCCGCGCGATTCGTGGGCTTTTGACTCCGCTTGTGCGGCGGGAGTTTCCGGTGGCGCCGGGGCTTGCGCCCTCGTTTCTTCAATCGGCTCCTGTGCCGTCCCGGGGGACGCATGCGCGTCTATTGTTTCTATCTGCTGGCCGAACGTAACGCTTACCGCGGCTGTCATGGCGGCTGATATCTCAGCATTAACGGCTTCGTTCTCGTTTTCCGGGTTTATGCCGGATTCCTCACCGGCTTCTGGAAATTTCGCGGCTTTAGCATCGCCTTTTTCACTTTGCCGCGCTTCCCTTGTCGCTTCCGGAGTGTTTATCGCGGACTCCAACATACTTTGAAAATCAGCTCCGGCGTCTTTTGAAGGCTTTCCCGCCTGGGCCTTAACTCCAGCCGCTTCCGGCGCCGGGGTTATACTTGTTACCGGGTTCATGTATCTCAGCCCCCTTTCTGTTCTATACCAGTTATATCACGATACTCCATATATAATCAGGGCGTGGTAACAAAATCGGAGTTTTTTGACATAATTAAGGATTGGCATACGGTCGGAGGCGTTCATTGCGCGTCGGACATTACTTTTTTATTGCTGATAAACTCTTCGATAAATAACTCCTGTTCTTTCCGTTCAAGGTAATTATATTCCTCCAGCCTTGTTTCCTTGAGCTTTTCCATGGTTGAGATATCCATATTCGTTTCGCGAACCTTGTCCATCTGCTTGTCGATGACCTTGCGCTGCATATCTATCTGCACTTCCTTTTGGAAGATTAAGTCGTCAAGTGTGCGCAGGTAATTTCGGTGCATCTGCATGTCGACCGGCGTAATCCCCGCGGCGATTTGCTTCTGGTACTCACTGGAGCGCCGCGCCCGCTCAGCCCGAAGCGACGCGAGCGTATCTTCAAAGCTGCGCAGTACCGCGTTCATCTCCGCGAGGGTGGCGCGCTCTGCGTCGAGCACCTGAATTTTGTAATCAAGCAGCTTTTGAAGCGTAAATATAAATTTCTTCATCTCATCATAACGCTCAAGCAATCACTTGCTTTATCATTTCGACAGTTTCTTCGTAACCGAACTTTTCCGACACTTCCTGCTGCAAAAATTTGTTGATCTTGCCGATTTTCGCGATTGCCGTGTCAAGCTCGTGGTTCGAGCCTTTTTTATACGCGCCGATTGAGATTAAATCATAATTAGATTCATAAACGCTCATAATGTAACGCAGTTTGTTCGCGGCGTCCACCTGATTCTTGTCGTCGATGTCGTTCATAAGGCGCGATATGCTGCCAAGCACGTCGATTGCGGGATAATGGTTCCTTGAGGCAATCTTCCTTGACAGTATGATATGCCCGTCTATGATGCCGCGGACAGTATCGGAAATCGGCTCGTTTGTGTCGTCGCCCTCTACAAGAACCGTATAAATACCGGTGATGGAGCCCTTTTCAAATCTTCCGGTACGCTCTAAAAGCTTCGGCATCGCGGTATACATCGACGGCGTATATCCCCTTGCGATAGGCGGCTCGCCTGAGGCGAGCCCAATCTCGCGTTGCGCCATCGCAAAGCGCGTCAGGGAATCCATCATCAGCAAAACGTTGCTGCCTTTGTCCTTGAAATATTCGCAGATGGCAGTGGCGGCCATAGGGCATTTCAAGCGCAGCATCGCGGGCTGGTCGGACGTCGCCACGACCACGACGGACCGCTTTAGTCCCTCTTCGCCCAAATCGCGCTCTATAAACTCGCGGACCTCACGCCCACGCTCGCCCACGAGGGCTATGACGTTGACGTCGGCATGCACGTTTCTTGCAATCATCCCGAGAAGCGTGGATTTCCCAACGCCGGTGCCGGCGAATATGCCCATACGCTGGCCTTTCCCGATTGTCAAAAGCCCGTCGATCGCCTTGATCCCGAACGTCATTTTCGTGTCGATCCTAGGGCGGGAAAACGGGTTTGAGGCCACCGCCTCTACTTCGTATTTCTGCTCGCCCTCAAGGCTTTCAAGGCCGTCCAGCGGCTCGCCCAAAGAATTTACTACGCGCCCGATGAGTTTATCCGAAACCGGGATCGTGAGCTTTGTTTTCGTGGCTTCGACAAGGCTGCCGGGAGCCACGCCCGCAAGATCGGAATACGGCATCAGCAGCACTTTGTCCTCGCGGAAGCCGACAACCTCGGCGTTTATCGTATGGCCGCCGGACGCATAAATCTTGCACATTTCGCCAATCGTCGCGGTGGGGCCGATCGACTCCACCATCAACCCGATGATTTTATCGATCTTCCCCATGCGGCTGGACGTATCGCCTTTTGAAACCCGGCTCAATCTGTTTGAAAAATCAAGTGCCAATGGCTTTATCCCCCGTAAAATAGTTTACCGTTAGTATAAATAATTTTTGATATTACTAGTTGTATTGATCGTCTTCCAGCAGCTTTCTGGCGTTGTTAAGCTGTGTTTTTACACTTAAGTCGGTAATTCCTTTGTCGGTTTCGACGTAACATGTGCCGTCAGATTCATCGCTCTCGATATAAAGCATGGCTTGCGGTGCGGCGGATATAATCAGCTGTTTGATTTCTTCGCTGATTTTCGCGTCAACCGGCATTAAATCAGGCGAAATCGTAATCCTAATATATTCCTCGCGGCGGTTGTCGTCCAGCGTTTTGTAAAGCATGGACGCAACGGTGCGCGGTTCGCTTTTAATCTCGTAGCCCACAATTTTTTCCGCAACGGTAAATACGACGTCCAATAAATCCTTTTCGTTGCGCGCAATCATTTCCTCGCGGTAATTCGAAAGCTCCTCAAGCAAATCGTCGAGCCCTTTCATCTTTGGGTTGTTTTCTGCGGTAAACTCGTCTGTCGCCTGCTTAAAGCCCTTTTCAAAGCCCTCGAGATACCCGTGGCTTTGGGCATCCTCTTTTATTTTGGAGCCCTCGGCCTCTGCCTGCAAAATCATGGCGGCGGCGCTTTCCTGCGATTCGGCTAAAATCCTTGCGGCCTCCTCCTTCGCGGCGGGTACGTTTGAAAGGGCAATCTCACGCTGCCTTGCTTCCTCGCGCTCCTGCTTTTCCAGCTTAAGCCGCTCTTTCTCACGTTCCTGCTCTATCAGCGCTTCCTCGGTCTTTCCCTTTAACTTCCTCAGCTCGTTTTTTGCTTCAGCAATTTCGACCCTGATACGGTTTAGTTCGTCAAGGTAGCCGTTTTTATCCGGAACAAACAGCGTCTCGTCGGAGTATAGGTTGTGATGGTAACTGAACGCTCCCGGCTTGATGACGGGCATCCTGTCAATCTCCGGCAGCAATTCGTGCGCGGACATGCGCGCCCTGTCGTCTACAACGGACATTGATTTCACGATTCTAGACAAGAATATCATCCTTTCCGCCCTTGGAAATGACGATTTCGCCTTCCTCTTCAAGCTTGCGGATTACTCCTACGATACGCTGCTGGGCCTCCTCGACGTCGCGCATGCGCACATTGTGCAGGTACTCCATATCGCTTCGCACGGTCTCGCCCATACGCTGCGACATATTTTGGAATATGATGTCCGCGACCTCCTGATTCGAGCCCTTGAGCGCGACGACCAGGTCTTTGCTGTCGACGTCGCGCAAAAAGCGCTGTATCGACATGCCGTCGAGCAGGAGGATATCCTCGAAGATGAACATTTTGTTGCGGATTTCGTCGGCGAGCTTAGCGTCGCGTTTATAAAGCTCGTCGAAGATGTATTTTTCGGAGCTGCGGTCAATGTGGTTCATGACGTCCGCGATATAGTTGATTCCGCCGACCTCTGTAAAGTCCATGGAGACCATCGACGCGAACTTGCGCTCTAACACCTTTTCGACCTGGTTTATGATTTCGGGGGACGTCCTATCCATCTTGGCGATGCGCTCGACAACCTCGATGCGCACCTCTTTCGGAAGCTCCGATATGATTGTGGACGCCTGGTCGCTTCTGGCATAGGAGAGGATAAGCGCTATCGTTTGCGGGTTTTCGTGCTGGATTGTAGTCATAAGGTTTTTGTAGTCGGCTTTTCTTATAAACTCGAACGCCTTTGTTTTTAAGGAGCGCGTAACTCGCTCTAAAAGCGAGCTTGCGACCTGCGCTCCGAACGCTTTTTCCAATACGTTTCTCGCGTAGTTCACGCCGCCCTCCGTGACGACCTTTTGCGTTAGGCAAAGGGAGTAGAAATCGTTTAGTATCGTTTCAACATCCTCGGAGCTTAGCTTTTGAATCTTCGCGATTTCATACGTCAGCTGTTCCACATCGTCTTCCGATAAAAATTTGTACACGCCTGCGGCGGCCTCGGAGCCGAGCGAAATCATGATTGTCGCCGCTTTTTGGGCGTCGCTTAAAGTACTTTGCGGCATCGTGTTTTCCTCCTGTTTATGAGTAAGTTGAAACGGTATATTGCATGATATTTTATTGCATTAACTACTGGAAAGAAGCCATGTCTTGACAAGCTGCGCAACGATTTCCGGGTCGGATTCGGCAAGGTCTTTGATTTGCATCTTAAGCCGCTGCTCCGTGGATTCCTGAAGCGCTATGGGCTCGAATTCCTCTTCCTCGGCTCCTTCCAGATAGCCCATCAGCGACACGCCGTTTTCGTCGTAATCAGACTCCTCATCCATCGCGGCGGCTTCGGCTGCAAGCCTTGCCTTCTTGCGGCGGGAAAGCGCCGTGAGAATCACGAGAAGCAGGATACACAGCGCAAGGAACCCAAGCCCCGAGATGATAAGCAGTCTTCCAAGGTCCTGCGTAATCGGGGTCGGTATGATATCGCGAACATAAAACGGGATATTTTGCACCGTTATGTTTTCAGACGGGATGCCGGACGCGTTTGACGCAAGCGCGATAATCGAATCGCGCTCACCCTCGCGCAGCGCGGTTGCGTTGATCAATATCGAAGCGGACGCCCTTTCGACAACAAACCCGTCTTTTGTAATCTGTTCTCTTAGGCTGCCGACAAGGTAATCGTATATATCGTGGCTACTGTAATAGGAAACGTCCCCGGCTTCGCCTTCCTCAGCGACATACTGCGGGGTGCCGACGTTATCCTGAGCGCCGGGAACTCCCCCGACGATCGGGAATTCGCCGCCCGTTTGCTCCCTTTCGTGTTCGGAGTAGTCAAGCGGGTTATTCTGCGGGTTGTTCGGGTCGATTGGCTGGTATGTAATGGATTCTCTGACGCTTGAGTCCGTATTAAGCGTTGCGACTACCTCAATCGCAACATTATCGGAGCCATACGCCGGCTGTACCACCCTTGTGATATGATCGCGCAGGGAATTGCTGACCATCTGCGTTAATTCAAGCTTTTTGCTTTGCATATCCCCTTCCTGTGAAAGCAGCAGCTTCAGGTCGCCGCTTTCGCTGTCGACAATGGAAATGTTTTCCTCCGCAAGGCCCTGAACGGAATCCTTGACTATGTTGATGATTCCCTGAACCTGCTCCTGTGAGAGCGAGCGGCCCAGACGCTTTGTGATGGTAATAGAAGCCGAAACGGGCGTTTCGTTGTTTTGCAGCGCGAACATCGTGCGCTCCGGCATGCTGATGGTGACAACCGCCTTCGTCACTTCCGGAAACAGCTCAATCGTCGCCTGCAAGCGGTCCTGAAGGCCCTGTATCTCCCGCCTGTTCTTATCCTGCTGGGTCGCTGTAAGCCCGCCGCTGTTTTGCTGCTCATAGCCGAACCCCGGGTTCTCAAAGCCTTGGACGGCAAGCATGAGCCTTGCCCGGCCCTCATCCGATTCCGAGACAAGCACGCGTCCGCCATCAACCTGATAAGGAATCCCCGCGTCGTTTAAAAGCGCTATGACATGCGCGTTATCCGCCTGGTTCAAGTCATAGTACAGCGAGACGTACCTAGCCTGGTTAAAAACAACCGTCAGGACAATAGCCAAAGCAAATGCAGCGCCGACGGAGCATAACAAGATAATCCGCGCCCGCCGTGATGCGCTTGCCCATATTTCCCTTGTCCGTTCAATTATGCTATTTATTCTCTCTCTCATAATTATGTACCATTCTTCCGATTGCTCCCGGATTTAAATTCTGCCGGAAAAGCAACTCTTTTTTCATATCAATATATTACCAATAGTATTGTATGCGGTTTATTATCCTGATGGTATTAAACGTTGATTCGCAGGATTTCCTGATAACTTTCGATAATCCTGTTGCGCATCTGCACGAACAGCTGGAGCGCGACCTCCGCTTTTTGGCTGTTCACCTGCATCGCGCCGATGTCGTCGAGGTTGCCGAGCGCAAGGTCGAAGGAATCCTGATCTTTGATCGAGTTTAAGTTTTCAATGTTTGAAACCGCGTCTTCAAACATTGACTGAAACGTCGTTGGCTCCTTCGTTTTCGCGGCGGCCGGAAAAGCCGACTGGAAAGGGGTAATCGCGGAATTGCTGCTAACCGGTATGATATTCATAATTAAAACCCCCTGATATATTATATATATTATGTATTATTATTGACCTCTGATTTCCAGCGCCTGCCTTGCCATGCCCTTGATGGCCTCGAATGCGGCTATGTTTGCGCTGTAGCTTCGAGTGGCCGCCATAGCGTCAATCATCTCGACGGTGGTGTCGACATTCGGCATCCAGACATAGCCTTCTTCGTCAGCGTCCGGATGGTTCGGGTCGTAAACCGGAACAAGCGGGGTTTCCCTGTCCTCAAAAACCTGCGTTAGCGCGACGCCGCCTTTCGGCCCCCCGTCGTTCATGACGCGCGCCCGCTCAAGCTGCCTGTAAAACTCGCCCTGATCCTGATTTGCATGCAGCCGCGAAAGGTTTGCGTAGCGCCCGTAGCGCCCTTGGTCTTTTTCCACCGCGCGCTTTATATTGTCAAAATAACTTTGCGACCTTATTTCGTTAAATACGCTGAGCTTGCGGTGATACGGGCCGCCGTCCTCCGTCCTTGTGGTGTCGCGGTTTGCGATATTCTCGGCGATAACGTCAAGCCTGCGCTTCTGCGCTGTCATGCCGGAGCCCGCGATATCCAGTGAGCTTAAAAATGCCATTCTAAGTTACCTCCGTCCGTTATCGTCCGCCGCTTATCGCGTACTTCAGGTTTGCATAGTGTCCGTTTATTTTGTCTCTTAACGCTTGGTACTGCAATTGCACGCGGGCAAGCTCGATGTGCTCGTTGTCAAGGACGACGTTGTTGCCGTCGGCCCTGCCGGAAAGGTGCTTAAGATCGTATATCACCGACTGCGCCCCGCTAATCTTCGCGGCTTTTTGCGACCGGCTCATATTTTTTGAGCTTCTCGCGGAATGAATCTCCTTTTGGAGTATGTTTTCAAACGCAAGCCGCTTCGCCTTGTACCCCGGAGTATCTTCGTTCGCGATATTGTGGGAAATCAACTGCGCCCTTTGCCACAACGCGCTCAGCGAGCGCTCCATTGTTGCGGATTTTACGCTGTTAAAATTCATATGTACAGCCTCCCTCTTTAAAAAAGCTTTCTCTTGACCGATATATATAGTGGTTATACGCTTTGTAATACGCACCATATAGTTTCTATTTCGTATTATAAATTACGCAATATTACTTGTCAACTCTGCGGGCAGCAAAAACCGCATTCAATCGACATTATTCGCCATTTTTTGTTCATAAAAAGAACTCAAAAATTCATCATTGTGCATAATATTTTATATTATTATTGTATATATTGTATGTTCAAAATTCTATTTTAAGATATTGCAAACATATTCGACTAAATTTGACGGAATTATTTGGCTTTTGTTTGTGCAAAAAGTAAAATTTTATAAGCAGAATATTTTTTTAGGATTTTCCTTATGTTTTTTATTCGCAAACACAGCTTAAAAATTGTCATTAGTTATAAAATTTAATTGATTCATTGTGCATATTGTATGTTCAAAATTATATTTTAAGATATTTCAAACATATTCGACTAAATTCAGTAGAATGGTTCGCCTTTTATTTGTGCAATATGCAGAAATATTTCATATAAAAAGAAATTGTTCTTAGCTTCCATTATTTTATTTTATGAATCCTCTTTGTTTTATACGTAAAATCTGATAAAATAAGAAAAAACAATTTATAAAAAAGACTAAAGTTTTCAATGTACATACCGAAAACAGTTATAGGAAATTTTATATTCCTTTCTTACCGCACCCTTTAAGCACTCTTGAATCAGGAAGGTGAATACCATGAAAATCGATGTAACAGGTGGTTACGGCATTTACAGGGGGCAAAAGTCGGGAGAACCCGCTAAAGCAAAAGGGGAGGCCGCATCCGGCAATAAGTCCGGAAAAGCCACCGATATTGCGGAGTTTTCGCACGGCAATACCGCGATTGCCGACAAGGCGTTCGTGTCGCTTAAATCGGCGATCCAGCGCGATATCAACGCTCCCGCTTCGCCCGAGCGTTTAGCGGAGCTTCGCGCAGAAGTCAAAAACGGCACTTATCGCGTTCCGGTGGAAGCGCTGGTAGATGCTATTCTGGGGGAATAACAGATGGCCGATCATTCTGCGGTTTCTTATGTTGACCTAGAGCTTTATTACGACAAGTTTTACGCATATCTAGATGAATTTTTTCAAAACTACACGAAATTGTCCGAGCTTCTTACAAGAAAGCTTTCGGCAATTGCGAAGTTCGACGTCGCGACTCTTGACGGTATAATCAAAGAGGAACAGGTGTTTGTCCTTTTGTCGAGGGGCTTTGATTCCAACGTGCAGAATTACCGTGAAAAGCTGTCGCTTAAAGGCTCAAGCTTAAGCGAAGTGATTAGTGAAATGCCGCTTTCTCAGCAGGGACGCTTCCAGTCGCTGCTTACAGCTTTAAAATCCCGTCTTGACGAGGTCAAGTTCCTAAACGAAAAATGCCAGACGCTAATTGAAGAGCGTATCTATTCTATTGAGCGGTCGATAAACCATATCGACAAGTCAAGAACCTCGACATACTCAAAACCCGGTACCGCCGCGAAGCCTGTCTCCGGCGGAGAAGGCCATGTTTTAAAGAAATCCGTCTGACAGGCATTAGGGAGGCACACATTATGATCCGACCAACCTTTTTATCCTTTGAAACCGCAAAAAGGGCGATCGCTATCGGCCAGCTAGGGCTTGATACCGTGGGCCATAACATAGCCAACACCCAAACCCCCGGCTACACGCGCCAGAGGGTTGATCAGGTATCCCTTAATTCGGCCGGCGGCGCAATGAAATTTACCACCTTTGGCACCCAATTTCCGGGCCAGGGCGCTACCGTAAAGGCAATTACGCAAATCCGCGATCCGTACCTTGACAACCGCTACCGTATGGAAGCTACGTCTTACGGCGAGCTTGGCATACGGCAAAGCGGACTTACGGATATTAACAATATATTTGATGAAATTCAGACAAACGGCCTGCACGCGAAGATGGGCGACCTTTATACCGCAATCGACAAGCTGCTGGCGCAGGCCGACAGCAAGGAGCTTGCGATGGTCGTAAGGAACACCGCGAACGAGCTTGTTCAGATCATCAACCAAAACGCGAACGACTTGGCGATTGCAAGGCAGCAGCAGACAAACGACCTTAAGACGACGGTCAGCGCCGAAGTCAACGATTTGCTTGAAAAAATCGCGGACTTAAACGTAAGGATTAAGGAAGACCATTTTTACGGCAACCCCTCAAACGAGCTTCAGGATGCGCGCAACCTGCTCATCGACAGGCTTGCGGAGTATGTCGATATCCAGATCGTAAGGACTCCCGTGCAAATTGCCGCCGACCATGTGATTGATCAGTTAAGCATTGAGCTTAAAAATTCCGGCAGGCCGCCCGAGGTTCCGAACGTGGTGCTTGTCGATTCCGGCTCATTCAACAAGTTTGAGGTCCGCGAGGATGACAACGGTTTTGTCAGCATCCACGTCGTCGACGGTATTTCCGGCTTCCCGATTAACGCGAAGGGCATCGATTTCTCAAACGCCAGCGACGAGATGCGCGACAACATGGGAGACGTCACGCTCAAGCTCTTCAGGGGCGGCCTCAAAGGCTTCCTTGACGTTATAAACGGCGTCGGGCCGACTACAATCGCTCAGGGCAGCAATACGTTTAGAGGCATACCTTATTATCAGGCAAGCCTTGACGAATACGCCGCCATGCTTGCCGAGGCGTTTAACAGGGTAAACAACATCACGGAGCAGGAGTCCGAAAGAAGCGGCGGGATGTACCCGGCGACCAAAGACGAAAACCTGTTCGTGCCAAGATCGCTTACAATCGCCGCCCAGCCGGATCCCCCGTGGATGCAAAGCATCGCTCCCGGGACCTTGGAGCTTTCAGGCAAAAACTACGCAATGACTTTCGCGGCGGTAAGGCCGGGCGACGCAAACTACCCCGGCGACCCCATCGATCCCGACGCTCCCGACTATGTATCCGTGACTATGGACGACGGCTCGGTATACTTTGCCGAAGTAAGCTATGACGCGGACGGCCAAATGCAAAAGCTCAGCTTCATGGACGACGGCAAAGTTGTTTTCAGCATCATGCCGACCGAAGACGCAACGCTGGACAGCTTGACGGCAGCCCCCGTAATCGTAGACGCGCGGATTACGGCCTCGAACATATCCATATCGCAAAGCTGGCTTGACGACCCGCTTTATATGACCGCGTCAAAGGAAAAGCCCGCTACCTTAGCGGAGCCCAAGCTTGAAATCGCCGGCACGCCTCCGGCGTGGATGCGCTCTATCGATTTTAAGCCGAAGGCCATCCCGGAAGATTACGACCCGGGCCTGTTCGATCCGGCGGATCCGAATACCTGGCCTCCAATGCAGAAAATACCCGATAACAGGTATCTGTTCAAGGAAACCTCCGCGGGCGACGCCGTTATAATGGAAGTATACGACCCGGATACAAAAACTACGAGAACATTTATGTCAAGCCCCGCCGACCAGGCTTATCCGTGGGCAAGGAACACCAGTATTAATTTCTATGAGCTTCTTTCCGGAAGCCCGAACGACGCTCCGCCGGATTTAGCGACGGACTCCACTTTTTCCATTACCACAAGCGCGAACGCGAACGCGCCTGCGCCCGGCGGCGGCAGCACGACCAACACCCATGTCAGGCTGGACGCCCAGGACACCCGGAACATACTGTCGCTCAAGAATGTGACGGCCGCGGCAAACGACAACATCTTCAAGTTCAAAGAGCTGTTCACCGAGACGAACACGTTTACAAACGCAGCCTTTTCCGGCACTTTCGAGAACTTTCTGATTAATATGCAAAGCGACGCGTCTCTTGACCACAAGGCCAACACAAGCAAGCTCGACGCCTCATTTGTCGTTATCAGCACGCTTGCCGACAGGCGCGATGCGGTATCGGCGGTCTCAATCGACGAGGAGGGCATCAGCATGATGCAATACCAGAATTTCTACAACGCGGCGGCCCGTTACATGACAGCGCTGGATGAAGCGCTCGACAGAATCATAAACGGCATGGGCGTCGTTGGCAGATAGGAGGAGAAGTAAATGCGTATTACCAATACAACGATAGCAAGGAACTATACGTCCAACCTAAACCGGAACCTGAGCCTTTTAAACGACGGCAACTACAGGGTCGCAAGCGGGCGCAAGTTCAACATGATGGCCGAGAACACGGCGGACGGCGTAAGGGCCATGACGCTTCGTCGCAGCCTTGCGCGGCTTGACGGTTACCTTGATAACGCGATTACCACAAGAAACACCTTTGCCGGCGCCGAGGGCCAGTTGATGAAGATATCCGACCTTACGAAGGATATATCGGACCGGTTCATCGTCGGGTTAAGCGGAACCTCCGGCAAAGACGAGCGCAACATCATAGCCACCGAGCTTGAGAAGCTGCGCGACCAGATTTTATCATGCGCAAACGGTCAATACTCCGACCGGTACCTGTTCGGCGGGACAAACACAAAAACGCAGCCGTTTACCGTCAAGGACGTCGAAATGATCATTGAGCCCGGCGACCCCCGTTATGATGACGCCTTTAGCGCTTTGCCCGACGGCCACACTTATGTTGACGGCGTAGATAACATACCATTTGTGGAAACGGGAGTCCTGCACTATAACGGCGTAAGGGTAGACCAAATCGACAAAGAAGGCGAGCATGCTTACCTGTTCCGTGACGCCGCATACGTAGACTTGGGGCTTGGGTTCCAGATGAAGCCCGCTCCCGACAGCCAGAACGTAGCGTCCAATTCCGCGTTTAAAAACACGCTGGTCGGCCTTGATTTTTTAGGCTCGGGCGATGATAACATCTACAATGTCATAAACGAGATGGTTGCGTTTTTACGCGGCGGCGGCGGCGACCCCGAAAGAGGCGGTGCGCTTCTTGACAAATTCAGGGCGTCAGCCGACAACATCGGAGTCCAGATTACGCAGATCGGCGCCGACGCCGCATACCTTGACTTTACGGTTTCCCGTCTTGAAAAGCAAAATGACACGATGATCGAACAGCAGGGGCATCTTGAGTTTATGGACCCATATCAGGCAATCATGGACTTCAAAATGCAGGAATATGTTTATAACGCCGCCCTGCAAATGGGTTCCCGCTTATTGCAGCCCTCAATCTTCAATTTTATCCGTTAATGATAATACTATATATACAACTTATTCTTAGGTGGTGAAAACACATGCAACCGTTACTGAAAATCAGTTCAATCCCCATCAAAATTGAAACGCAGACAACACGCGCGGCGCTTCAGCAAAACACGCAGCTTCCCGCTGTAAATGTCACGCGCAATAAAGGCGCCGCGAACATCCAGACGACGCCCGCGCGCGTCAACATCGACACAACAGAGGCGAGGGCTAATGCAGGTCTTAAGAGCGCCATACGCTCAACCGGGGACTTTGCGCAGCAAGGCAGGGCAGGCGCCGCGGAAGCCGCGCGCACCTATGCTGAAAACGGCAGCGCGATGATTGACGCCGCAGGACAGGGAGAGCCGATCATCGATGCGGCTGCCGCAAAGGCGGCTCCTGTTCAGGTAAGCAATCCCCACGGCCCGCCTCAGGCTCCGCAGATTAACGTGCAGCCGGGCTCTATCTCGTTTGATTTCCAGATGGATTCGCTCACGTTCGACTGGCACGTCAATTCAAGGCCGGAGCTTGAGTATGTCCCCGCCAGCATAGAGTATTCCGTCCAGCAGTATCCCGAGGTCGTCATTGAATATGTCGGCTCGCCCATTTATGTCCCTAGAAGCGCCGACCCGAACTATGTGCCTCCCCCCGGCGAATAATGGACCCCATTTATATCTCAACGATGTTTACGGAGGATGCAAATGTTAGTGAACAGTGCCGTTTTTGGACCGCTGGATGTCGATAACGAGCATATATTCAACATGCCTCAGGGCCTGTACGGCTTTGAGGAGATTGATAACTACGCGCTCATAACAAAACAGGAGGAAGACGTCACGTTGATGTGGTATCAGGCCATAAACCAGACGATTCCCTGCTTTGTAGTGTTCAATCCATTTGAGATTATCGACGGCTACGAGCCCGAGATGGAGCCCGAGGATTTAAGAGCGTTCGGCGGCAAAACGGACGGGCTTGTCTTTCTGGTGATCGCCGCCGTTCCGCGCGACGTCTCAAAAACGACGGTGAACTTAAAAAGCCCGATCGTCATTGACCCAAAAAACCGTGTAGCCAAGCAGATAATCCTTGCAAACAAGGATTACCCCATCCGGTTTTACTTAAGCGGCGAGGATGAAGAAAGCGCCGAAAGGTAACGCGAGCGGATTTCGCCCTTACAACTGATTTGGTTGCACGAACGCCAAGCGGCGGGGTATGAAACCCACGAGTGGGAATCAAAGTGCGTGTCCGCGTATGCAGCTTCAAGCTGCCGGAAGGAATGGTCTAACCTATGCTAGTTATCAGCAGGAGAATCGGGGAATCCTTTGTCATTGGCGACAACATCATCGCAACGGTCGTTGACATCACCGGCGAAAAGGTCGTCCTCGGAGTGGAGGCCCCTAAAGAAATACCGATAGAGCGGCTTGATGCGGCGGAAAACCCAACCGGCGGCAGGCGCGCCCGCAGACGCGGAAAATAGAATGTGCCGCGGTTGTCCATTGTCAATAAAATAAAAAGAGCCTTGCGGTTAAGTCCGCAAGGCTCTTTTTATGCCCTGTTTAAGCTTCCGTATCCATTTCTTGCGGCGAATTTTTCTCCGCATCTCCTTGTCACGCTGATACAAAGCTCCCGAAGCGCACAGTATTTATCGACAAACGTCACGATATAGCTTTCTTTGTACCGCGGCGGACGCATCGTTATCAGCCACATATGTTTTTTGATGATATCCTCTTCGATTTCATTCAGTTCACAAATTCCGCGGGCGTTTTCAAGCGCGATTTTCGGGTGCAGACGCAAATGGCTCTTCACTTTGTAAGAATCGTCGTGGCAGTCGTACAAGAACATGTCGTGCAGCAGTCCGGCGCGCGCCGCCGACTTTGAATCCCACCCGAACAGTTTTGACAGGAAAAAGCTGTAGTACGCCACGTCAATAGAGTGCTGCAACCGTGAAAAACAATAATGCTGCCGATAATCGTCAAGCTGCTTTACCTCATCGCTTTCTAAAAGCGCGTCGATATGTTCGAAGAACTCCTTAAGCGCGCCCCTTTTATACTCGCGCACCTTATTCAAAGGCGAAAACACCATTTTGGTTCATGTCTCCTTCATACTCTATATGGGTATCAACTAGCTCTAAGTATACCACAAATTGAGTATGTGTATAGTACAAAGATTTGCAAATTAATTTGGAAAATCCAGTTAAAATATATTATATATTATTTTTTTATTAATTTCAACAAAATTTCTTTTAAAACGGCGGGATTTCCCTGTCCTTTTGATTGCTTCATGCACTGTCCGACAAGGAATCCGAGCACGTTTGTTTTGCCGGAATTGTACTGCTCGACGGGCCCTGCGTTTGCTTCAACAACCGCTTTCGCGATGGATTCAAGCGCGCTCAAATCGCTGATTTGCGACAATCCTTTTTCCTTTACAATATCGCCCGGTGATTTTTCCTCATACAATATAATCTCGATAATCGTCTTTCCGGCAGCGCTTGAAATCGCGCCGGATTCAATCATTCCGACCATTTCGCACAGCGATTTGCTTGTTAGCTTCGTGTCTGAAAGCGTCAGGTTTTCGGCGTTTAAAAGCCGTGAAATGTCGCCGAGTATCCAGTTGGAAAGGTTTTGGGGTTTACACTTGTCCAGGGCGGCGCACTCCTCAAAAAATGCGCATTTTTCGAGGTTTTCCATCAATAATTGCGCGTCGAAAAACTTTAAGCCATAATCCTTCATCAGTCTTAATATACGGGCGTTCGGCAGCTCCGGCAAGCTCTCCTTTAACGCGTCAACATGCGCTTTGCTAAGGGATAGCGTTAGCAAATCCGGCTCCGGGAAATACCGGTAGTCATTTGCGTCCTCCTTTGAACGCATCAGGAAGTTTTTTCCTTCCGCATCGTCCCAGCGCCGCGTTTCCTGAAAAATTTTTCCGCCGCTTTCCAAAAGCGCAATCTGGCGTTCGGCTTCATACTCAATCGCGCGAACGGCGCCTGTAAAGGTGTTTACGTTTTTCATCTCAACGCGCGTGCCGAAAACCTCGCAGCCCTTTGGCATAACCGAAACGTTTACGTCGCAGCGGATTGAACCCTCCTGCATTTTGCCGTCAGACACTCCAATCGCAACTAGGATTAAGCGCAGCGTTTCAAGATACAGCTTCGCATCCCTGCCGCTGCGCAAATCAGGCTCGGAAACAATCTCGATTAACGGTACTCCGCTGCGGTTAAAGTCTATCAGCGTTCCGTCAAAGCTCTCCTCGTGTATGAGCTTGGCGGTGTCCTCCTCGATGTGTACCCTCGCCACCCTGATGCGCTTTGTTTCGCCGGATTCCTCAAGCAAATCAACATAGCCGTTATGGCAGATAGGCACGTCAAACTGCGTCGTCTGGTAGCCTTTCGCCAAATCGGGATAGAAATAATTTTTCCGGTCGTACTTTGAATATAAGTTTACCTCGCAGTTTAAAGCATGCCCGGCTTTTAAGGCAAAGTTCACAACCTCTTCGTTCAGCGTCGGAAGCGTACCCGGCAACCCAATACAGCCCGGACAGCAATTTGTATTGACTTCGCCTCCGAATTCGTTCTTGCAATCGCAAAAGCCTTTTGTCTTTGTGCAAAGCTCGGCGTGTACTTCAAGCCCGATTACAATATCGTACTTACTGTTATATATGTCCATGTTGTACTCCTTACTGATTTATCACAGATAACGATTTGGGGCCTCCTGTGGCTGTTTCAAACCTGTACGCCATTTTAAGCACCTGCTCCTCCGAAAATCTTTTGCCGATTATCTGGAGCCCCACCGGAAGCCCGTCCAGAGCCGTTCCGCATGGTACTGAAATCGCAGGCAGCCCCGCAAGGCTGACTGCAACCGTGCATGAGTCCGCCGAATACCGTTTCGCGGGGTCGTCCATATTTTCATCAAGCTTTGCCGCGGTAGTCGCCGCCGTTGGCGAAACGATACAGTCGCAATCCTGATAAACCGCTTCAAATTCAGCTTGTATGCGCCTTCGCATCAATGCCGCGCGCTTGTAATACTTGTCGTAATAACCGGCGCTTAGAAAGTGGGTTCCGAGCATAAGCCTGCGCTTTATCTCGTCGCCGAAGCCCTCACCGCGTGATTTTTCAATGAGCTCGTCCACATTCACGTATTCGTTTGCGCGATGCCCGAACCGCACGCCGTCAAAACGCGCAAGGTTTGAAGACGCCTCCGCAGCCGATATAATAAAATATGCCGGAAGCGCATATCCCGTTGAAGGCAATGATATTTGCTTTATCACAGCGCCTTCGCGCTCTAAAACCCGGACGGCGTCCATCACGAGCTTTGCGACATCCGCATCGATGGCGTCGCTAAAATATTCAGCGGGAATACCGATAATCATACCATTTATTTCACCGTCAAGCGAAGCTGTGAAATCGAGGTATCCACGGTTTGCCGTTGTTGCGTCCATTTTATCCGGCCCGCATATTTCGGAAAACAGCGCCGAAACGTCGGCAACCGAACGGCCCATAGGGCAAATCTGGTCGAGCGACGAAGCGAAAGCAACCGCGCCGTATCTCGACACGGCGCCATATGTAGGCCTAAGCCCCACAACACCGCAGTAAGACGCGGGCAGACGGGCCGAGCCGCCAGTATCCGTGCCCAGCGAAATGACGGCTTCACCGGCGGCAATTGCGGCGGCGGAACCGCCTGACGAGCCGCCCGGCACATGATCAAGGTTTTGCGGGTTGCGTGTCATTTTAAAATAAGACGTCTCACCAGATGAACCCATCGCAAACTCATTAAGATTTGTCTTTCCTGTTATTATTGTGCCATTGTCTGCAAGAACATCTATAACGGTTGCGGAAAAAGGCGGTATATAGCTTTGAAGCATTTTTGACGCGCATGTAAGCGGGATTCCCTTTACACCGATGTTATCCTTTACCGCAAGGGGAATACCTGAAAGCATCGGCATATCTTCGCCTTTTTGGCGTCTTTCGTCCACTTTTTCGGCCTGCGAAAGCGCAAGCGCTCTGGTCTGCGTGATATATGCCTGAACCTTGTCCTCAACGGCGTCAATTCGCGCAAAAACGTCGTTTATAAGCTCCGCCGCGGATATTTGCTTTGACTTAAGCATTCCGGAGAGTTCCGTTGCAGTTTTCTGAAATAAGCTCATTAAATCCCCTCCTTAAGCGTTTTTGGCACAACAATGCACCCCGCCTGCTTTTGCGGGGCGTTTGCAAGAAGTTCGCTGCGGGAAAGAGACGGCTCTACAATATCGGGCCGCAGGGACATGACGTTTTCCGGGTCGAGCAAAAATCCGTCGTCGGGAAGCTCCGGCAATGTTTCGACGATGCGCAGAATTTCATTCATCTGCTTTTCAAAATCCGCAATTTCATTTTCATTAAGCCATAATTTCGCAAGCTTCGCTGTGTGTCTTACGTCTATTTTCACAAAGGCTCATCTCCTTTTAACAAATCCTTAAGCTGCCCTTCAGATATGATGGCTATGCCCAGTTGCTGCGCTTTTACAAGCTTGCTGCCGGCGTCTTCCCCGGCGGCGACATAATCTGTTTTTTTCGAGACGCTGCCAGCCACCTTGCCGCCTGAATCTTCAATCAGTTTCTTGGCTTCACTGCGGGATAAATCCGGCAATGTTCCGGTCAAGACAAAGGTTTTTCCGGTCAATGTATTGCCGGTTGGCGCGGAAAAGCATCGCATATTCACACCGGCGTCGCGCAAAAGCCCGATTAGATTCAAGTTTCCCGGCTGATCAAAAAACTCCCTTGTGTTTTGCGCAAGAACCGTGCCGAACCCCTCTATTAAAGCGATTTCCTCACTGCTTGCGGCGATGAGCTTGTCCATTTCAAGGAACCTTTTAGCCAGAAGCTGAGCCGCCCGCTGGCCCACTCCGCGGATTCCAAGCGCGAAAATCAAGTTCGCAAGGTCACGCGTCTTTGATTTTTCGATGGCCGCGACAAGGTTTCCGGCGCTTTTTTCAGCCATCCGCTCAAGGAACAGCAGCTCCTGCGCTTTAATATGATACAAATCCGCCGGGGATTTTACAATGGAATTATCCACCAAAAGCTCAATAATTGCGGGTCCGAGGCCTTCTATATCCATCGCGTCGCGGCTTGCAAAATGTATCATATTACGCAAAAGCTGCGCCGGGCACTCCAGATTTGGACACCTGAGGACTGCTTCTCCGTCACCGCGCACAGCCGCGGCTCCGCATGACGGGCATGTTTCCGGCAGCTCATATGTTGCGGCGCCGTTATGGCTTTTTACGGCAACGACCTCCGGGATGATGTCGCCGGCCTTGCGCACAATGATTTCGTCTCCGATCGCAATGCCCTTTTCAGTTATGAAATCCTGATTATGAAGCACTGCGCGGGTAACGCTCGTACCCGCAAGCGCGACCTCCTTGAATACCGCGGTGGGCGTGAGCGCGCCCGTTCTTCCGACATTGATTTCAATCTTCAAAAGTACCGTTGCCTTTTCTTCAGGCGGATATTTAAAGGCCGCCGCCCATTTCGGGAACTTACTGGTGCCGCCTAAAACTTCCCGGTCGGAAAAGCTGTTCACCTTGACTACGGCGCCGTCTATGTCAAAGGGCATGCTTCCGCGCCCCTCGCCAATGCGCTTTATTTCCTCGATGACTCCGCCAATATCCTCAAACGCGCGGTAACTGGGAGATACCTTAAACCCCAGCTCTTTAAGGAAATCAAGGCTCTGTATATGGTTGCTTATCTGTATATTTTGTACCTGTTGTATGTTAAACACATATATATCAAGACCGCGTGACGCGGTAATTTTCGGGTTTTTCTGACGTATAGAGCCGGCCGCCGCGTTACGCGGATTTTTAAAAGGTTTCTCGCCGTTGTTTTCCTGTGCTGCCACGACGCGGTCGAAGCTTGTCCTCGGCATGAAAATTTCGCCACGCACCTCTAGATACGCGGGCGCGCCGCTTAAGGCAAGCGGGATAGAACGGACGGTCCTAAGATTTTCGCTGACGTCCTCGCCGGTCAACCCGTCGCCGCGGGTAGAGCCGCGAATAAACCGTCCGTTTTCATATTCAAGGGATACGGAGAGCCCGTCGATTTTCGGCTCCACGACATACACGGGAGTCGTAACCTTTTCCCGAACGCGTGCGTCGAACGCGCGCAGTTCGTCTTCGTTGAAAACGTCTTGAAGCGAGCCCATCTGGACCTCATGGCGCACCTCGGCAAACGTGGCGCCCGCCTTGCCGCCGACCCTTACGGACGGCGAGTTTTCATCGTAAAACTGGGGGTACTCCTCCTCAAGTGTTGTAAGTTCCCGCAAAAGCGCGTCGTACTGCCAATCCTCTATATCGGGGTCGTCAAGAACATAGTACCTGTAATCATGGCGCTCAAGCTCTTTTCTAAGCTCCAATATCCTGTTGTTCGCTAAGGTTTTATCCATTTTTTCACCATCTTATTGCTCCGAAAGTATTTGCCGGACCGCTTTTTTAGAGTATACCACAATTTTTAAAAAATTCATAATTAACTTTGTATCGGTGCGAAAGTCGCGGCTCCCGTCTCGATCGACGCGTACCCCTGCGGAATCCTGCCGACAATCACGGTTTCCGCAATGGGAAAATTCGTGGACGTCTCGGTTCTCACGTTGTATCCCGGCATTACGGCGATGACCTGCACGCTTACTTTGAGCATGATCTGGTGCAGTGTCTGGTTGATTCCCGCCGACGACAGACGGTTTTGGATTTCCGACTGAACATACCCTGTCGGAATGATTTTGATGGTAATTTCCGGACCGCGTCCCGAGGTGAACTGGTTTCCGACGATTGTGCCGACCGGCAATTGTATTTCGCGGTTTTTCTCGTTTTCAAGCCGGTCTACAACGGCAAGGTTAAGCTGCGTTTTCAGCCTGTTTATCTGCGCCATATCGGCTTCAATAGACATCACGTCGCCGTTTTCCCCGCGAGTTATTGCAACAAGGCTTCCGTAACCCACTTCGCTTTCTTCGAGCTGCAGCTCCATCGCTTCGTTTAAAAGCCTTGTCGCAAACACCTTTGCATGGTATTCAATCACGCCTTTTATCACAGGGCGCGTGATTACGTCGAGCCATATGAAAAGCGCAAGAAATCCGGCGGTTATCATAAAAGCCGACGTCCAGCCGCTTCTTTTCCTTTTTTTGTTTAATCTCACAGCTTACACCCCGGGCTTTAAGATTTTCACCTTTTATTCCACTATATTCTTTTTTCTTTAAAATAGTGTTGATTTTGCATTAAAAAAGCTTAAAATAAAGATTTTGTATATTTTATTCATGAACGCGTAAAGACCTGATTACATAAGCTGTATCAGATACATATGCCAGTAATTTACCCTTTGGGATTGGAGCTGAATGAATTGCGTAACAATCATACTTACCGTTTTGCAAACCGCAGGCCTCAAAGCCGCCACCACAGCGGACGGCCCGGACATGGCCATCGTCCCGGCCCCGGCAGGCCGTGGCTGCCCTGCTATCCTCCCTTTTGCGGGCCGCCTCTTCCGCTGTGGTTCTGGATGCTCGCCAACAGATAGCGCGCACGACAAAAGCCCGTTTTATACGGGCTTTTGTCGTTTTTACTTTTGTGTTATAAGAACCTGACCCGTTTGCGAAATCATAGATTTCGAACGGGTTCCCCAGAACCTTAAAACATCAAAAGCCGGGCGCAAAGCGCCCGCCCGCGGCTTCGCCGCTCATGGATTGCTTCGCAATCCACTTTTGTGTTATAATGCTATCCAGCATGTTTTTCAGGGATATCAAAGACTTGAGAACAGGCGCGTAAAACGATAGCAGGTGAGTATATGGCGGGCTTAGGAACCCTTGTGAATGTCTTTGCGATTCTAGTCGGCGGAGCGGCGGGCCTTATCCTAAAAAGGTTTTTATCCAAACGCATTACGGATACGGTAATGCAGGGAGTAGGGCTTGCGATTATCGTTGTCGGTTTAAGCGGGGCTTTAAGCGCTGCTTTCATAGTTCTTGGCGAAACGGTTTCCTCAAGATACATATTGACGATGATTATATCGCTTGCAATCGGCGCGCTTCTTGGCGAGTTGATAGGAATAGAAAGCAAGCTTGATGCTTTTGCAAGGTTTTGTGAAAAGAAATTTGCAAGACCCGGCGAAACAGGCGCTTTTGCGCAGGGATTCGTTACGGCGGCGCTGGTTTTTTGCGTAGGATCGATGGCAATCATCGGTTCAATTGAAGAAGGCGTCAATAAAAACAGTGATATCCTGTTTGCAAAATCTGCCCTTGACGGCATCATCGCGATGATTTTATCTTCCACCATGGGGATCGGCGTTCTGTTTTCAGCAATCACCGTAGGCGTATATCAAGGCGTGATCACATTGCTTGCAATATTTATCGCCCCTTATATAAGCTTAGAGCTTGTCACGCAGATATCGCTTATCGGCTCGGTACTGATTATGAGCATCGGGATGAATTTACTTAAGATTGCAAAAATAAAAACAGGTAATTTGCTGCCTGCAATATTTATACCTGTTATTTATTATTTAATCCGGTTATTGGTATGATACTGAACCAAACGGCATGACGGAGAAAGCAATGCGCGGTCAAGTATTTGGCAACAGCGAAATGACGTGCGTTCTTGGCAGGTTTAGCTCCTTGCTTATTTCATCTATTGTTTTCCCGCCAAGAAATAGCTTTTGGATTGACGCGCAAAGCCCGGTGGTATAATTTCCTGATGAAAATTTCTTTGTCATTGAATCAATATAAAATTTAAACGCCTGACTGTCTTCTGTCCCCAATTTCAACTTTTTGTGATAATATATACCGTCCGGGTTTAGGCGCAGGGCGTCTACCGACGCGAAGCTCCCGTCATCCTGTTTAAAACAGATACCGATAATGCAGTCCTGCCCATTGCCGGCCGGGTATGGCCTTGTAAGCCATAGCCTTTCCGAGTATTGCTGTAAGTTCTGCGGATTGTTGTTAAGCATGATAACACCCCATTGCAAGATTTTCTATATCATAAGTGTTATTTTTGAGTGAATTTCTTGCATGCAGTATCGGCGAAGGCAATACTTGAAAGGAACCTTTTGCGCTTTCAAACATATTAGTATTATATATTTTGAAAGAAAAGGGGATTTCTATGCTTAACTATTTCGCAACAGGAAGAGTAGTTGTTGCGATAAATAAAGACTGTATTATACCGACAAATATTAATAATCCCATTTTTGAAGACATTGAGGTTGAAAGAGTAGAAACATTATTTCAACCGCAAAATCTGTCAAATACAAGCAATATTTCAGCCCTCTTATTAATACATATCAAAGGTAAGGACGAGCTGTCAGTTATAGATGCAGTTAGAAAGCTTTCTGAAAATCCGTGTGTTGTCTATAGCAGGCCCGATTATTTTATGTTCCCGCATATCATTCCTAACGATCCGTTTTTCTACTATCTTTGGGGTAAGGAAGTAATTAAGGCCCCTATGGCGTGGGACTATTCTACGGGAAATAATAAAATTGTTGTAGGTGTTTTGGACAGTGGTATTGAATTTGCGCATCCGGACTTAAAAGATAATATCTGGTCCCCTCCATATGGACGAGGCATATATGATTGGAATTTTTCTAACGACGGCTATAGTCCCACAGATGAGACGGGCCATGGTACGCATGTGGCAGGAACCATCGGAGCAATAGGAAATAATTCAATTGGAATAACGGGCGTATGCTGGAATGTTAAAATAGCAGCTTTAAAAATAGGAGACAATGTTTTTAGCGCTTCGGCAGCCATTAGGGCAATTCATTATGCCGGCATAAATAAAATACCAATTCTTAACTGCAGTTGGGGTAACAGAGCATATTGCCCGTGTATTAAATTTGCAATAGAAAATTATGATGGACTGCTTATAGCATCAGCCGGCAACGATGCTTCTGATAATGATAATTTTCCTTTATATCCCGCTTCCTTTGAATGTCATAATATAATATCGGTTGCGGCGACTGCGCAAAATAATGGCCTTGCCCCTTTTTCAAATTATGGCGCAATCAGTGTTGATATTGCAGCGCCCGGATCTGATATTTACAGCACCTATTTATTAGGTGGATACATTCATAAGGATGGAACGTCGATGGCAGCTCCACATGTAGCCGGGGCTGCCGCGTTGTTAAAATCGTACAGACCCGAATTAACTGCTTTAGAAATGAAAAAAATTATTTTATCCAGTGTTGATATACAACCTCAGCTTTCTGAAAGGGTATTGACAGCAGGCACCCTAAATTTAAGCAAAATGATCGAAATGTCAGCTTCGGTAGCATAGTCTGTATGTATAGTGAATTGAGTGCATCTACGGCGACTATATTTGCGAGGTGATTTATGAGCCGGCTGTTCCCGACGAAGGCGATATGTGCGATTGGAAGATTTCCGGCGAACCGGACACCACTTTCTTCGTGCAAAAGCCGGAAACCGTAAATCACACCTGCGCTACTTTGGTAAACCGTATTCCCACCGTTATCAACGCTCCGCCGGGGTATATGACGGTAGATAAGATTGAGCCAGTGGAATATCTTTCCTACCCTATGCACTTTTACGCGGACTAGAAGAAAAAACATAACGAATACGCACAGGAATCCCAAGCAAAACCGGCTGTGAGATTCCAGAAAAAATGTCAGGCCCGCGCTAAAAAATTTAGCGCGGGCCTGACATATGGGTGGTGGAGTAAATCGACTCGAAAGCGAACTATTTCTGTTTTGGGAATAAGGTTGTTTTCATTGTTTACCTTGGAGCCAGCTCGATTCTTTACAGTGCAATCCAAGGGTCCAATCCGGTGGGTTTGTCAGGGTCGGCGCCTGTTTTCAAGGATTTTTTATAGGATATCATCTGGCATAAAACAATAAACGGGATTCCGCGCGCAATGTGGGACAGCGGGCGGCCGTAAATGCTGGCACGAATGTTTTCGGGTTTCATATCCACATCGGAAAACGCGACGACCTGCGCATTTTTCTTGTGAATATCATGCAAGAGGTTTTGTTCCAGTTCGTTGCCGGCGCCAAGCGCCACGAGTACCAGCGTATCTTTCCCTATCAATACCATCGGGCCGTGGCGCGAATCCAACAAGTGGTAATAATTCGAGGGGAGCTGGCATATTTCTTTAAAGGCTAGCGCGCCTTCTTCCGCAATGCCTTCCAGTTCGGCGTCAGCCAGTACTACGCAATGCGTCCACGGGTACGACGAAAGCTCGTCCGCCAAGGCTTCCGCATGCTTCATATATTCCGGCCCGCCGTTTAAGATATGACGCAAGTCTTCCAGCGCTGTTTGGTTGTCTGTTGCTTTCGCCAGAATGTATGCGGCGGCGAAATAGAAGTTTGTGACGGTACGCGTCTGGCAGACGCTGTTATCAAATGCCCACGGCATAGACAATGTCAGGATGCCTTTTTCAGCAAGCGGCGTGCCGTCGGCGCAGACGAGGGAGGCAACCGTGAAGTGATACCCCTCGGATTGCAATGCATCCAGCGCCATAATCATCTCGCTTGTGCGCCCCGAACGGGAAATGCACACAACCGCCGCACCGTCAAAGCATTTTCCATAACGCCCGGCGTGAAGCAGGACGTCGCCCGCCGCCATGGCGAAAGAGGGAATCCCCGTGCCCATTTGCGTCATGACAGCCATCGACCTTGCAAGGGAATAGCTGGAACCGCAGCCAAGGAAAATTAAACGTGTTTTTCCTTTCAGGAACGGCTCGATATCATTCCATTCGCTTTCGATATAAGCAGAGGTTTTTTCAAGGGCGTTAAACGTGTCGAGCATCTCGGTATATGTAAGGTTCATCGAGAAATCTCCTCCATTAATCTTCATCAAATTTAGATTCTATCAAAGCAACCAGTGCATCGACAGCTTCCGTTTCATCATCGCCTCTGGCGCTGATTTCCACCTCGTCGCCCTGGCCTATCGCCAAAGATAGCAACAGCATGATGGATTTTGCATCAACTTCGTCTTCCTCGCTTAAACTTCTAATGGTTATTTTAGAATTAAATTTGCTTGCACAGTTGATGAACTCAGTAGCGGGTCGGGCATGGAGCCCTGTGCGGTTTTGAATTAATACGGTGCGTTTATACATTGTCCTGTATTCCTCCGTTTCTTGCAATTTATACAAGGGATTCAAGTTCCCTCTTTACATAAGCTTCAACCTCGTCCGCCGTGGACAGCGTCACTACTTTTTCAGCCAGTTCTTCCGCTTTTGGAATGGTAAGCCCGGTAATCAGTTTTTTGATGCCGGCGACGGAAGCGATACCCATACTGAGCTTGCGTATCCCCAAACCAATCAACACGGCCGCAGTCAAAGGGTCGCCGCCCATTTCGCCGCATACGCCGATGGGCTTGCCTGCGGCATGAAACGCCGCTGCGGTTTGGCCTATCAAACGGAACATAGAGGGGTGATACGTCTGATAGTACTGCGAGACATGGGGGTTTAACCTGTCCACAGCGGTCAGGTACTGGCAGAGGTCGTTGGTGCCAAGGCTGGCAAAATCCACTTCTTTGGCGGCCATGTCCGCAATCAGGGCAATGGCGGGGATTTCAATCATAATTCCGATTTTTACATCGGGGTTATACTGTACGCCCTCTTTTTCTAATTCCTCTTTTACCTCTCCAATGATTTGTTTTGCAGTGCGAATGTCATCCATACTGCCCACCATCGGCAGCATTATCCACACGTTCCCGTAGCACCCGGCGCGAAAAGCGGCGCGCAGCTGCGTTTTAAACACGGAAAGGCGCTCGAAACACAGACGCAAGGCCCGCAGTCCCAAAAACGGGTTGTCCTCACGGGGCAGCTCCATGCTTTCAAGCTGCTTGTCGCCGCCGATATCCAAGGTGCGCAGAATCAGCGGGCGTTCCCCGAACTCAAGGGCGGCCTTTCGATACTGCTTAAACTGTTCATCCTCCGAGGGCAGGCCGGCGCTCAGCATGTACATAAATTCGGTGCGGAACAGGCCGACGCCGTCTGTGTATTGGGAACCGGCCAGCTCCTCCGGCGTGACCGAGCCTATATTTAAATGCACTTCAATGCGCGTGCCGTCCTTTGTAACGGGCTGCACATGCAAGTATTTTTTAAGTTCGGCCGAATAGGCCAGATGGTCTTTCCTTTTTTCTGCATATAGGTTTTGCTGCGCCTCGTCCGGCTGCGTAAAAAGGGAGCCCTCCACTGCATCTACAATCACGGTTTCGCCGTCTTTTAGCTGATTCATAATATCCGGGATTCCCAATATGGCGGGAATCTCATAGCTGCGGGCAATAATGGCGGAATGGGAAGTGGAACCGCCGATTTCCGTAATGATTGCCAGTACTTTTGTGCGGTCAAGGGTAGCGGTATCGGAAGGCAAAAGGTCATGTGCAGCTACCACTACCGGTTTTTCCAGTATGGAAAGGTTTTTTTTCGGCACGCCTAACCAGATTCGGTGCAGCCGTATCCGCAAGTCTTTAAGGTCGGCGGTACGCTCCCGTATCTGCGCGTCTTTCGATTTGGAAAGCAAGCGGATGTATTTGTCATAGGTCTTTTTTATCGCCCACTCAGGCGACATGTTATCGTAGCTGATGTAATCCTGTATTTCCCCGTTCATGGCCGTATCGAACAAAATCTCCACATGCGCCGCAAAAATTTTCGCTTTGTCCGGGTCGTTTGTTTTTAATTTTTCCTGAATGGCGGTAAGTTCCGCTTTCGCCTTTTCCCTCAAATTCAGGTATTGCTCGACGGCGATCTCCTTTGCTTCGGGGAGAATCGTTTTTTCTTCAATCTCCGGCACAAAAGGGGCATAGCGGTAAACCTCGCCGATTGCGATGCCATGGGAAACAGGATTTCCTTTGTATTCCATTGGGACGCCTCCTCGCTGAAAGGTTCCCGGCTGCCGGGACAACGGCTTCCGGCAGGGATATCAACAGAAATATCCCTGCCGTCTGCTTGTTGTTATCAATACTTGGACATGTTTACGATGCCGGCTCCGCTGCTTCGCGTACGCGTGCTTGATAGCGTCTCTCAAAGATTGCAAGAAGAACGAATGCAGCCGCAAGGATTACAATGCCGACAAACGGGTTCTGGAAAGCAATCATGGTAACCATCGCGTCTACGCAGTCATGGCCTGTACCTTCCGCGCCTACCGACACAAAACGGCCGAACAGATTATAGGTGAATCCTGACAGGAAAATGAGGATAAAGCCGTAGCAAAAACCGGATACGACAGCGCCGCGGCGCCCGCCCAGTGCGTTGCCGAATATTCCTGCCACGCCGCCGGTGAAGAACGCGCCGATGATGGATACCAACGGCACTACGCCAAAGGCAAAGGATGAAGCTACCATAGCGACCAGCATACCGACCACGGCAGTGATGAACCCAATCATAAGGGCATTGGGTGCATAACCGAATATGGCGGGGACATCCAAGGCCGGGACCGCATTGGGAACCAGCTTGTCGGAGATGCCCTTAAAGGCCGGCACAATCTCACCAAGCAGCATACGCACACCCATCAGCATAATCATTACGCCTGCGGCGAACCCAAGCCCCTGAAGGAGGCCGAACAGCAGGAAGTTCGTGCCGCCGGCACCGCCAACTTCTGCAGTGACTGCAGGACCTGCGATGATTACGAGAATAAGGTAGAACAGAATCATAACCACCGAGATGGCAACAGCGGTATCCTTAAAGAAGGACAGGCCCTTTGGCAGTTTCATATCCTCCGTGCTTTTGGAGGGGTCGCCCACAAGCTTGCCGATGTAAGCGGCCGGCACTGTGCCGAGTGTAGTCAGGTGGGCAATGGCGATATCGTTGTTTCCGGTAACCTTTCTGACAATCGGCTGCGAAATAGCCGGAAGCACCGTGAGCAATGCGCCTTGAATAATACTGCCTAAAATGATTATCGCGGTCTGGTTCATGCCCGCATTATACAGGCAGTATGCTACCAGCACAGATGCAATCCACATCATGTGGCCGGTCAGGAAGATATATTTAAGCGGTGTAAAGCGGGCGAGCAGCGCATTGACCAAAAAGCCCGCAGCCATAATAACAGGGAAACTGCTTGCAATGACAGGAACCGAGGTCTGCATCGCGGTCGATATGATTTCAGAACCTGTAGCAAAGCCCTGGAGCCCGAATACCACCGGAAACATGAAGACGAACGGCAGGATCGCGCCGATGAGAACCCCGACTCCCCCTGATAAGATTAACAGGCCAAGGGCTGTTTTTACCGTTCCCGAAAAAACTTGCGCACCGGTTTTTTTCTGCAGGATAAGCCCTATCATAGCCACAAAACCCAAAATAAGCGCCGGTGTTCTAAACACTTCAATAATAAATTCCAGTAATGCCATGATTCAATAACTCCTTCCTCAATTTAACATAAATAATTGAAACCACTGATTAAAGCAGGTTCTTTTCCTCGAGGTATACCTTGAGGTTCTCCTTGATTTCCGGAACCTTTACGACATTTTTGACAAAGACTACACTCGGGCGGCTTTCAAGTTCTTCCCTGAAATCGTCCGCAGCCACGATAAGGTCGCAGCTCATTCCCTCCATTGTCCCGGCGGCCCAATGGTCCACATCGCAGGGAATACCCAATTCGGACATGGCCTTCTCAACGCTCATCTTGAGTATCAGGCTGGACCCCATTCCAAATCCACAGACACAGATAATTTTCAAATCAATTTCACCCCTTTGCTTGCAGTTTCATAAATGAGGCCCCTACAGGCACGAAATCAGGCTGCTGTAGTTTTTGATATGCTCCGCATTGATTTTATCGCCGTTATCCAGATTGGAAGTGACAAAGATTGGTGGGATATAGCCGCCCTTCACACAATTTTCAATGGTCTGGGCGATAATGGCTTCCATGATGGTTACCGCCAGTACGGTTGACGTCCCGCAGAATTTGGGCTCGACGCCTTCCATCTGAAGGGCTGCATCTCCGCTGACGCATTTGACGTCGATTACTACATCTGCAACGTCAATAAGGTTTTTGCCGCTGGAATGGCGGGAAGTCGTGTTGGCCGCAAACTGGCGGGAGGCCAATGCGACTACTTTCATACCGATTTTTTTGGCGGCCAAAGCCATATCCACCACCCCGGCGTTGCGACCGGATATGGAAACAACAATCATGGTATCGGCGGGGTCTGTGTTTTCCAGCGCCAGATACTCATTGGAAAAACCTTCCACACGTTCTTGTATGGTACTCAGCTTTGCCTTGGGAAACAGTGCCAAATGCGGGATGAGCAGCGCGTTCACCGGAACCAATCCCCCCGCGCGGTAAAATATCTCCATCGGGAATATCTGGGAATGCCCGCAACCGAAAGCATGGATAACCCGCCCTTTTTTGATGGACTCCGCGCAATAGCTTGCGGCCTGCTCGATGTTTTTGTCTTCCTCTTCAAATTGCTGTGCCATCTGTTCCTTAATCACGTCGTAGTATTCCAGATATTTCATAAATCTGCATCCTCCTCAATTTTTTTCATAATGGCATTCGGGTCTTTACCATCGCGCAACAGTTCTAAAAACTCGTCGTCGTTCATGAAACCGGCCAGTTCTTTGAGCAGGCCACGGTGACTGGTGTTGTCAACCGCGGCAAACATAAAGGCCGCCTTAACGCGCTTGTCAAGAAGATGTACCGGCGTTTTTAACAGCGCCAGGCTCATTGCCAGTTCATGTACGCCTGCTTCGGGTCGGCCGTGAAGAAAGGCAACATCATCAATCAACACCATGTATGCACCATATTTTTCGACCGCTTCCTTTACCGAATCCAAAAACTCAGGTTCTACCGAGCCGCTTCGAATCAGCGGCTCGCCTGTGATATCCACCAATTCCTCCCAACTACTGCATTCAATATCAGTCAGGAAATGGCCCTCCCTTCCAATCAGCTTGGCTATCATTTTTTCACCTCCTCCTATTTCGTTTTTTAACACACGATTCACGCTATAATAGGCCGACTTGTAATACGCCGTCAAAAATCACATTGTTAAGCGCTAAATCTCTGTCAAACACAAGGATATCCGCGCGTTTCCCTTTGGATAAGGAGCCTGTTTTATCGTCGAGCCCCACCGATTTGGCGGGGTTGATGGTTGCGGCTTTCAGCGCACATTCCAACGGTATGCCGAATTTCACGGCCTGCCGCAGGCAATCGGCCAGCACGGCAACGCTGCCTGCAAGAGAACCACCTGCAATGGTGGCGGAACCATCTTTAACCGTAACAAGCTGGCCGCCTAAATCATACCGGCCGGCCGGCATTCCGCAGGCGCGCATCGCGTCGCTGATAAGGCAGACTTTATTATCCCCGAAAAGCTTGAAAACCGACCGCACCGTGGCCGGGTGGAGATGTATCCCGTCGCAGATGATTTCCACATATGCACCGGAATCAGCGGCAGCCCCGATAATGCCCGGGTCACGGTGTCCAAAAGCCGACATGCCGTTAAAAAGGTGTGTTACATGGTTTGCCCCCCTCGCAAATGCGAGGCCCGCCGTATCATAATCCGCGCAGGAATGCCCCAGGGATACGCTGCAAAGACTGTGGGCTTTCCCGATAAAGTCCAGCCCGCCTTCCACCTCCGGCGCGATTGCAACCATTCGGATATTGCTGCCGCTCGCAGTATACAGGCGCGTGAACATATCAAAATCCGCGTTGATGATGTATTTTTCATTTTGAGCGCCCCGTTTATCCTGATTGAAAAACGGGCCTTCCATATGGATGCCCTGCAGTACGGCCTGCCCGGGAACCATTTTGCCGACAAAAGGGCAGGCCGTTTCATAAATGCCTGCCAGCTGTTCTTCAGGCAGCGCCATAGACGTACCCAAAAAACTTGTTGTACCGTGTTTTAACAAGAAACGTGAAATTTCCTGAATGGACTGCGGTGTGCCGTCGCTGAAATCAGCGCCCGCAGCCCCGTGGATATGGATATCCACAAGCCCGGGAACTACATAACACCCGTCGGCGTCAAGGATTTCCTGTCCGGCTGATGCAATTTCATCTCCGATTGCCGTGACGGTGCGGTTCTGGATTTCGATATCTGTTTTTCTGAATACGCCGTCATCACAGAATAAAATGCCGTTTGTAACAATCATATGGTTTCCTCACTTATATATCTTGTGATGTCCGCAAAGCTTTCAAACGGCAAATACGGCAAGCCGTTTGCGTGGCAATATCGTGCCAAATCGTTTTTTGCAAAAATCAAATCAGCTTTTTGTACTGCACAGCGGTCGGTCAAACCATCACCGATATAGATAATGCTTTGATTCGTTTGCCGCCTGATTGTTTCAATACAGTCTTTTTTACAGCTTCCGCAAGGCCCAGTGGCGCGTTCCGTACACACAGAGCCGTCATGTGCGAAAAATGGTTTGAGATGCTCTTCTCCGCGCAAATCGTTTGCAAAAATCTGCACGCCGCGCAGACGTTTTTCTCCCAGTACGTGCTGGATTGCCTGACGATAACCTGCACTGACAACAAAAAAATCGATATCCTGCTTGCGCACTTGATTCAGGAACTCGTCAAACCCGGGGTCAATACGGATATTCGCTTTTAGAAAGGAATGGTATGTCTCCAAGGTGATATGCATAATATCGAAATGTTGCACCATTGCAATCCGCGTGCTCAGTGCGCCGGAGCGGAAATCTTTCTCGATTCGTGCGTTTTGAGCGTTGCCGCACAGATGAAATAATAAGTCGTTGGAATCTTCGCATGTTATGGTCCCGTCAAAATCAGACACAATGGCATATTGGTTTCTATTCAATGGCTTCACCTGCATTTTTTTAGTGCAACTCCACATTATATTGGAATTTATCCCCGCGCACGATGCCGATTGCATATTCGATGAGCCTATCTTTTTCATAGGTATAACGGTCAATTTTCATGCATGGAGCGCCCTGTTTTAATTGCAGCAGCTTTGCCTCGTCTTTGCGGGCACACACGCTCTGCAATGTTTCTCTTGCTCTGGTAAATGTCACGTTATACATCTCGGACATCATGGCATACAGTGAACCGGTAACCAGGCGTTCACCTTCAAAATCCGGAAACCGCTCGCATAATAAATGGGTTGTTACGATAATCATAGGCTCTTTGCCAACATAACGCACACGGGTAAAACGGAAAATATCGGCTCCGGCAGGGCATTGCATCTTTCTTGCAATTCTTTCGTCACATTTTATTTTTGAAAAATCAATCAATACCGTCGAAATCGTTTTCCCCAGCTTTTTCATGTATTCGGTAAAACTGTAAAAACCGGACATTTCCTGATTGAGGCGCTTGGATGCAACGAACGCGCCCCTTCCCTTATAAATATTGACGTATCCGTCTTTTTCAAGCCCTTGAATCGCCTGGCGTACAGTCGAACGGCTGACTCCATAAATATCGCACAACTCCCGCTCAGGCGGCAGCCTATTTTCTTCTTCCAGGATTCCGTCCTCAATTTGCGTGATTAACAAATCCATCATTTGCACATAGACGGGAATCCGGCTGTTCTTATCAATTTGCATCTATCCATACACTCATTTCTATAAAAAAATAATTGTAATGATGTACGTACCAAATATCATAATATCAGTTTATTATAAATGACTTTTTCAATCAAGTGCTAAAATGCCCAAAAAACAAGTATGATTTTTGGGCATTACCATTCTCCGGTACTTCCATACCATGATGATTGCGCTTGCCGCTTTTCGTAAAATATGGTGTGCTAAACACAAAAAACGAGGATACATTCCGTTTCGCGGGAATATGGGAGGGCGCATATGACACACTTAAACAAAGCAATAACGATTCATCAAACAAAAATATCGAACCGGAAGCTGTGAGAATATGCGCGTAGTCGCTTAGTTGTTCCGGCACGAAACAACCCCCTGCAAGCAGGGGAAAGATGGCCAAAACACCATCTTTTCATTTCCCGCGCAAGCAATGGTTGTGTGGCCACACAACCCGAAGATAACTGCGAATACAGAACAATTACGTCTGTTTATTGAGATGTGCTTTGACCCGAACTCACCTGTGAGCGAAAAGCTAAAAGCTTCGATGATGGAATTGTTTGTGAAAGATGATGGAGGTGGGAAATGAATATTGTCTTGTACGCGAGATTCAGTTCACATAGCCAAAATGAGCAAAGTATTGAAGGGCAACTTAAAACCTGCTATGAATTCGCCGAACGCAACGATTACAAGATAATTGAGGAATACATAGACCGTTCGCTATCCGGCACAAACAATAACCGCCCTGAATTCCAGCGTATGATTGCAGATTCAGCGAAACGACAGTTTCAAGCTGTTATTGTATACCAACTTGACCGATTCGCCCGGAACCGCTATGACAGCGCTACATACAAGGCAAAACTCAAAAAGAACGGCGTTAAGGTGCTGTCAGCACGTGAAAACATCACCGACGATGCCAATGGAGTGTTAATGGAAGCTGTTCTTGAGGGTATGGCGGAATATTATAGCGTTGAGCTTTCACAGAAAATCAAGCGCGGGATAAGGCTCAATGCCGAGAAATGCCTTTACAACGGCAGCGGGCTTTCACTCGGATATGCGGTTGATGAGAACAAACGGTATATTTTAGACACAGAAAAAGCGCCGATTGTCAAAAAGATTTTCGAGATGTATCTTGACGGCTCTACGATGGCAGAAATCATCCGATACTTAAATGATAATCAAATCAAAACAATGAAAGGCAACATCTACGATAAAAACTCGGTGCGGAGAGTTCTTACAAATAAGCCCTACTGCGGTATCTATGTCTATGAGGACATAGAAATCCCGGGTGGTATGCCACGAATGATTGATGATAAGACTTTTGCCAATGTTCAGGTTCAATTAGAAAAGAACAAAAAAGCTCCCGCCAGAGCGAAAGCCGTTGAAGATAGCCATAAAGCCTTTGAAGCGGGCAAGGCCACTGATGTTATCTCCGGGCAGATTGAGAAGCGGCAAGCTGAAAAGTCGGAACTTGAAGTTCAGCTTGCAAAAGAGCGGTTACAAGGGCCGCAGCTTGAATACAACAACGTCAAGTTCTTCTTCGAGCGATTTGCGAAAGGCGACCCCAAAAACACGGAATACCGCAGGTCACTTGTTGACATATTCATCGGCAGAATCGAGCTTGGCAAGAACAAACTACGAATCCACTGCAACGTACAGGAAGGCCAGACAATAGAAATCCCCATAGGCGATAGTTCGCCTATGGGGAAACTGTGAATACGACACGGTAAAATCAAAATAAAATACTTGACAATATCGAATATCAGGTGTAATATATGCATAATAATACGCATGTAACCCGAAACGGGCTCGATAACACTAGAATTTCATGTTAGCTATTGAAGGATGAAGGCTCTTGAACATTCATGATTTTCGCTCAAACCCTCTGCCAAACCGGATCATTCATGCCTTGCTTTCAGCAACTCAAGCACATTCAGAAGTCAATGTGCTTATGAATGAGTATCCTGAAAACAATTCTCTACTAACACAAATGCTTGTGGCTCTTGATGTGTTTTATCATCTTTATGATGATGAAATTGATATAGCAAATGTATGCCGCGCTCTATTTATTCCCGACAAGACAAGCATGATTAGTAGAACCATAGAAACATTCACCAACTGTGCGACGTATGCAAAGGACAAGACCGCAACAAGAGAAATCTTAACTGCCGGAGATGTTTTGAAAATCAACAGTGCTCTGAAAGCCGCAAGCACAGAACCATTATTATTTGATACTATCTCCGATGATTACGAACAACTTGTTAAACCTATATGGTTGATATTGAATGACCTCTATGCGCCCCAACGACAATACACGCTATTGATGGAAACAGCCATCACTTGTTATCGGCTCCTCATGATTTCGGAAACAGACCCAATTAGATTGCAAACACTAACGATATTGTTCTCTGTCGTTTATCAGAATGAATTTATTTTTTACGGCCTTTCAAGACAGTGGAATTTATCTACTGACCCGAAGATTGATATCGCTTCATTGGATATCGTGAGCGCGCTTGTCCATATCTTAAAAGCTTTTCAACAAATGTGGGCATATACGGCAATACTTCTGCGTGTTATAAATAGTAAAAAGGTTGAACTAATACATCTCATCAGCGAGGATTTTTCTCAACAAGTTTCAACAGGAATTATCCGGGTTCTTTCAGAATCATTATGCATAAAAAAACGCGATGCCGAGGAGAAACTTTGTTTATCTCCGAAAACTGTTGCAAAGCACTTAACATTTCTTGAACAAAAAAGTATTCTATGCTCAATAAAAAACTGGCGTGAGGTGTTGTATTTTAACAATGTAATGATTGATGCACTAATAAAACAGATATAGGGGCTGTCTGTAAATGGCGCGAAAGAGCAGAAAGCACTTGCAAAATACCCCAAATGAACAAAAATCCATCATGATTGAGAAGTCATATATCGCCGGTGTCTATACGCGAACATCCTCTCAAGAGCAAAGGGGAGATTCCATTGGGAATCAAAAATATATCGCCGATCAATATATCCGGGAAAACTCTGATATAGAACTCCACAAAGTTTATGTGGATTACGGGATTTCTTCTTTTGAACGCTTTCGTCCGGGATTTGAAGAGATGTTGCTTGATATAGAATCAAAATCCATAAATTGCATAATAGTAAAAGACATCTCCCGATTTAATAGAGATTATTTGGAAACAGGCGATTATCTTCAAAGAAAATTCCCGGCTTGGGGTGTGCGATTTATTTCGGTTAATGATAATTATGACAGTTTGCGTAGTGATGCTACACAATTGGGTATTGCACTTTGGTCGTTGCTGTCTTATCAATATTCTATCAACCTGTCGAAGAATATACAAACAGCAATAGCGTTTAAGCAAAAGACTGGCACTTATATTCCGGCCAAATTGCCTTATGGGTACAGAAAGATTCGCTCAGAACAGGGCGTTGTGTGGATACAGGATGAGAATGCCGCCCCGGCAGTTCAACAAATATTCAAAGAAGCCCTGTCCGGTCTTTCCGCCTTCGCAATTGCCGGTGCCCTGAACAAACAAAACATACCGGCGCCATCCTCGGCGTTTTGGTCAAGCGGAAGCATATTAAGAGTATTGAAAAATATATCGTATACCGGAACATTCGTAACCAGTAAGACGCGCAACAATATCGTTGCCGGTAAAAAGACGATACGACTCCCCTCCGAAGACTGGATTAAACACTATGGTCATCATATTCCTATTATTGATGAACTAACATTTCACAATGTACAATATATGTTAGCAAATCGGCACCTGTTTATTCCCCGGCAAGAAAAAACAGAAGATTTCTTTTGCAAAAAACTCTATTGTGGTATTTGTGGCCGAAAGATGCGGTTGAAACTCTCGACAAACGGAAATATCTACTATATTTGCCCGCGACGGGATGAAGCCAGTTCATCTTGTCCGAACAAATCGAAAAGCGAAATAAAATTAAAAAGACAAGTATTTTACATGCTTTCAAATAAAATCAAGCGGCTTGGAATTGAATTCCGTGATACACTTGCATATGAGAAAAGTCCGTATTTTCTAAAAAAAACGAAGAAAGAAGATACGATGCTTCAAGTAAACGAGCAAGAAATCAACCGCTTGTTTCATCTTTTCAAACAACTCTATGAAGAAAGCGTCATTAACAATACAATATACTCAACAGATATCCAAGAGTTGTTACGGCATCTCACTCAAGTTCGCACTTCGTTGCAGGAACGAAACTTGGAAATTATGCGCGCAAGAAATGAATACCAACTCAACGAATCGTCAAGCTCATTGAAATTCCAACCGTATCATATGTTTTGTGACTATGATGAGTTGACGCAAGAAATGCTTGACGCAATGGTTGTGAATTTGTTTGTTGATTTAGATGGGGTGAGAGTGGAAGAAAAGAGATTCTAATTCATGTTTTTCAGGCTTTCTAAATGGAGTCAGTATTAGCGGCAAGGAGGCTCACCATGCAAATCATATTTGGTTCCGATGGCTACATTGACGACGCGGATAAAATATCCTACAAAACCATCTATAATATAGCCTTCGATACAGCCAAGCCGGATGACCCGGGGCTTTTGTATCTTGGACGTATTGCCTCGCTGCTCGTAGACAATATCCGTCTTGACCCAGACATATCTTTGACCCGTACGGCAAAAACTCCTGATTCGGCGGCGTTTTTTCCCTTGTTGGCGCAATTGCCGTATGTCCTTGGGGCGGAGTTTGTCAACATCAGTTGGATTGAAAAACAATATAGCCAGTTAGCCGCCGTGTTCAACGCCGAACTTTCGGCCTTTGACGGTTCACCGGAAGAATATTTCAAATCCAAAAACGAAGCCCTGACAGTGTGCGGGCGGGTATTTTTTCATCTTGTGGAAACGCGGGAGGATGCGTTCCCTTTCGCTTTTATGGCGACATACTCTACAAAACAAAAGAACAACGTCACACATCTGCCGCTCAAACAAGCGTTAAAAGAGTTTGGAGAAGATCAAGCATCCCTGTTGAGACTGTTGGGCGCTGTCAGCCGGGCGGCGGATAAAAGTGAATTGATGACCGGGCTTGTGGAAAGCGGCGAGTTGTTCAGCCCGCTGAAATTCGAGCCTGGTGATGCTTATGATTTTCTGCGGGAAGTGCCATTATATGAAGAATGCGGTATTGTCTGCCGGATTCCTGACTTTTGGAAACGTAAGGCTAAATCTAAATTATCCCTTTCTCTCGGGTCAAAAGAACCCGCCGCGCTTGGATTGCAGTCGCTGATTGCTTTTTCGCCCAGTGTGTATTTCGGAGATACGCAGCTTAGCCGGGAAGAGCTGGAATCCCTGCTCGCACAGGAAAACGGTTTAGCTTTTTTAAAGGGTAAATGGGTAGAAATTAATAAAGACCGGATAGAGCAAATTCTCGCGGTGTTGGATGATGTGGAAAAACAAGACGGCCTAACATTCGCCGAAGCTTTGAAAATACAAGCCGGAATTTCCCAAATCGCAGATCTGCCGGAGGGTGCTGAAATTGGCGTAACCAACGGCGAATGGTTAGCCGGGGTTATAGATAAAATGCGTGATCCTTCCGGTATTTCACATATCACCCCATCAAGTGATTTTGACGCGACCCTGCGGCATTATCAGCAAACAGGGCTAAATTGGCTTGATTTCATGCGCTGTATGGGATTTGGCGCATTGCTGGCTGATGATATGGGACTTGGGAAGACAATACAGGTACTAGCGCTATTGGACAAGCTGCGGGAAACAAAACAAGGCACAAAGACACTTTTAGTCGTTCCCGCATCTCTGTTGGTCAACTGGCAGAAAGAAGCCGCTAAATTCACACCTAAGCTGAAGGTTTGCATTGTTCATGGCGCCGGCAGCGATTATAATCAAGCTGATGGTGATTTGTTTATCACGACATATGGTATGGTAGCCCGATTAGAATCGCTGCGAAAAGACAAGTGGGACTTGGTTATTCTTGATGAAGCACAGGCAATCAAAAACCCCGGCGTAAAACAAACCAAAGCCGTAAAAGAATTAAGGTCCGGCGTGAGAATCGCCATGACCGGCACGCCCATTGAAAACAGGCTGTCGGACTTGTGGTCGTTATTTGATTTTCTCAACTCCGGTCTTTTGGGTAACCCCAAAGAGTTCAAGAGCTTTACCGGAAAACTCAAAGAAACGCCGGAAGGATACGCTAAACTCCGGGGAGCGGTATCGCCGTTTATTTTGCGCAGACTAAAAACGGACAAGTCGGTTATCTCCGATTTACCGGACAAAACCGAAATAAAGCAATACACGGCCCTGTCCAAAAAGCAGGTTGCGCTCTACAACGCGCTGGTCAAAGAACTGGATGCGTTATTTAATTCACCCGAAAGTGATTTGGGAGGCATTGAGCGAAAAGGGAAAATCTTGGCTGCCATTATGAAATTCAAGCAAATTTGCAATCATCCTGACCAGTACAGCGGACAAACCGGATTCGACCCAAAACATAGCGGCAAATTTGATGCTTTGGATGGGATCTGCCGGACGATCCGGGATAAGCGCGAAAGCGTTCTGGTTTTTACGCAATTTAGAGAAATGTGCAAGCCGCTTGAATCTTACTTGGAAACTGTGTTCGAGCGAAAGGGTCTGGTGATTCACGGTGGGACAACCCCCAAAAAACGCGGGGCGATTGTCGAGAAATTCAACAGCGAATATCTCCCTTTTATGGTGCTTTCGCTCAAAGCGGGCGGCGTGGGGCTGAACCTGACATCCGCCAATCACGTGATTCATTTTGACCGCTGGTGGAATCCGGCAATTGAAAATCAAGCCACTGACCGGGCTTTTCGTATCGGGCAGACAAAAGACGTTATGGTGCATAAATTCGTCACCACTGGCACCATTGAGGAAAAAATAGACGATATCATCGAGGGAAAAAGCAAATTAGCGAAAGATATTATCACCGAAGGCTCCGGTGAAAAATGGGTGACAGAACTATCCGACCATGATTTGATGAATCTGTTTAGGCTGGAGGTGTAGGCAGGTGAGCTGGGGATATGGGTACTATTCAACGCCGTCTGTGGGGGAACAAAAGCGCCAAGCTGAAAAACGCCTCGCCAAGCTGCGCAAGAAAGATCCTGAGATTCAACCAATCGCCATTGAAGGGAACAAAATCGCAAATACATGGTGGGGGATGGCTTGGTGCAAAAACCTTGAACGATATGCAGATTATGAAAACCGCATCGGGCGGGGGCGCAGTTATGTCAAGAACGGACTAGTGCTGGATTTGCGGATTTTTGAGGGTGTCATTCATGCACAGGTCAGCGGGAGCGGCGTGTATAAAATCAGGATAAAAATTGATAAATTGCCGGAGAAAAAGTGGAAATTAATCGCGCGGCAATGTGCTAATCGTATAGATAGCCTTGCGGCTCTTGCCGAGGGAAAGTTTCCCGAGGAGTTTGGAGAAAGCTTTATGCAGCAAGGAAGCGGATTGTTTCCGTCGCCAAAAGAAATCCACATGGACTGTGATTGTCCTGATTGGGCGAATATGTGCAAACACATTGCCGCTGCTCTGTACGGTGTGGGCGCCAAATTGGATACCGACCCGCTGTTATTTTTCACACTGCGAAGCATAGACCCAGCATCGCTCATAAAAAAATCCGTGGATGAAAAGATGAAAAATCTCCTCAAAAACGCTAAGAAAAAAAGCAAGCGGGTAATCGATGAGAAAGATGTCGGGCGTATCTTTGGGGTGTGATAGTAGCTCCAAGCAAGAACCGCTGTATCTCACAGCGGCAACTAGCAAGGTAAAAAAGTCAAGCCCACGCTAAATGAAAAGCTGCAAACCTTTTATTTAGCGGGGGCTTGACTTAATAGTGGTGGAGACGGCGGGAATTGAAATCCCCGATTGTCTTATTGTAGCTTTAGGTATATTGAAAAATTTCTTGCTATTAAAGCGTTTATTAAGTTGGAGTTGCTCTATTTTGATAAAAATTACAGTCCCCTTTTGTGTGCTTAGTCCCCAAACAGTCCCCAAGTAGTCCCCAACATTCCGGCGTTGTCCCGTTGATTCGGACGGGAAATTTACCCTTGTCCGTTTTTTCCCCTGTCGGCTCGGCGGTACATGGCATTACACAGCAAGCGGGAGAGGCGGGCGCGTATGCTATGCTCATAACGGGCATAGCATAACATACTAGACTTTGCACCGCAAAATCCGTGTGGCAGGGGCGAACCCCTGCACCCCATCGGCGCGGCTACGCCGCTACACAACCCCTTGCCGCTTCGCCGCTATTTCTTTCCGCTTTTGAATGGCTATCCACCCGGCTAAATCTTTTCCCAACGCTTCGCAAGCCTTTTTTCTTCCCATGTCAAGCCCGTTTTCGGGTCAACGTTTTCTTTGTCCGTTAATATGTAAATCGGTATACCTTCCTCCCGTGGCGGAATTTCCCGCCCCTCCTTATGAGCGGCATAGCGTTCTTTGGCTAATGCCATATCATTGAATACCCGGCCCGCTAAAACAAGTCGTTTGTTTTCCTGTAGCTCTACAACGCGGGCGGGGCCGGCTTCATCGGCATTGACAATCCTGTATTGCGGTTCGGCGGGGAGCGGTGTACCATCCGGGGCGCGAAGCCAGATTGTCCCGGCGCGTACAAGCCACTCATGCTCTTTGAGTTGTCTTGTCATTACATATCGCTCCTTACGCAAATTTACCCGTATATATTGGCGGGCATTGCATAAAACATACATCATAGCAATGCAATATAAAAGCCCCTGTAACTGTAATCTTTCAAGATAAACGAGAAAGTTTTTCATAATAAATGAGAAAAACAATGGCTTTCAGGTGATTAAAAAATCCTACCCGAAGGCCATTGTTTTTGCATAAAAATACAGAATAATTTCAACGGTACAATTCAAGCTCCCCGTCAAACCGCCATACTGACCGGCACCCCGGCCTTTGTGGTGATGTAAATATTGTAGCCCCTGGATTTTAGCTCGGCGCCCCGTGTATCAGCCCCTGACTCATTGCGGAAAGCGTCAACCTGTACCTTAAAGAAGCCGTCTGCCTGAACCATCATAGGCTTGTAGCCGTCGCGGATCAGTTTATAATACTGGTTGACGGCAAGGTCCCATGTTTTGAAAGCGTCGCACTGGACGCGGAAAAGCCCATCGCCCTCTTTGACGTTGTAGAAATCCGCCACCTGTGCCATAAAGCCGCTCCAATTCGGCAGTATGTACGCCGGACAGAATTTTACAGGGTAGAAATATTTGTGGGTGTAAACGTCCGTATCTGGGACAAGGTTGTGTGTTTTCAGCAGATGCGCGGTGAGCAGGGCGGTAGTTTCCGTTGTTACCGCATCGTCGCCGATGGCCTCGATGGCAATCGTGTCGATATTGCCGCCAATCATCTCACCAGTACGCTGGGAGCTTCTGCGGCTTGAGCCGTCCGTGGAATGCCAGCCGCGCTCATTTTCTTTTAGGATCTGCCAGATAACTTTGCGCCATACATAGAAATGGACGACCACTCCGGCCATGTTGCCGTTGAAAGTGGCGCGGGAATACTGCTCGGCGGCGTTGGTGCCGCTGGCGGCGGTAATCATGTTGGTATTGTGCACGGTGACGCCGCGGGGCTTGCCGTTGCCGCCCAACAGTGCCCGCGGCTTCATCGGCTGCCCTTTCTTTATCCAGGAAGCGACGTCCTTCGGCGCAACCATGTTATCCGGTATGATTTTCTCGTTTATTGTAAGGGTGCGCCCGGCGATTGAGATTGTTCTGATTTTATCTGGTGTTAAAAACATCATACATCCTCCTCGATATTTTCCCATAACTGATGGACTTCGGATTCGATTAGGGCATCCAGTGTTACTTCATCAAGATGAAAACCCTGGCCGGCAAGAAAATCCTCAACGTAGCTTTTCTTTAATTTCCCTGTCTTTTTACCTGAATAAATCTGCTCGGCGGCGTTGACGCCAATCTGCGCCCACATCTTCATCCGGGCTTGCTGCTCGGCCGTCGTTTTGATTTGGATATACGGTATAACCTTGTATGCAATGATGGCTGCGATCAGGCTGATGACTGCTTCGAAGATTGGTGTGGATTCTATCATTTTATACCTCCGTAATTTTAAAAGTGGTTTAAAGGCGGTTTAAAAACGCATCAAAATTTTAAATATAGTCCATTCATCGGACGCGCTGTTTTAAAGCAATGTATACCGGGGCTTATCCTCGCCGAATAATCTGTAGCGCAAACGGTCGTCAATAAAGATGCCGAGAGCCGAAATGGGAATCCATAAGAAGCTGTATAAAAGGCTGACCTGCCCGAGAATATTGAGCGGCAGCGCGCTGTAGTCCCAAGTAGTAGCACGAGGCATTGAGCTGCCCGTTTCCCATTTTGATATTGTACTTTTATCTTTAAGGGATAGAATTTTAGCCATATCAGCTTGCGATAAACCATGCTTTTTGCGAAGCTCTCTAAATTGAATCATTTTCATAATCACCGCCATGTATGTTGAATATTTTTCAGCGTTCAGGAAAAGCATATCAGGTTATTGAATATTTGTCAATATATAATTAAAGATATATTGAAATTTTTTCAATAGTATTGCATATTGAATATAATTCAACTAATATAGAGATGGTGATGATTTATGTTCAATGAAAAACTTAGAGGTAAAAGAGAAGAATTGGGAATATCTCAACGACAATTTGCAAAGAACCTTGGTATCGGTGCAGATTTGTACAATAAATACGAACAGGGGGTTAGCCGACCCTCACATGAAACACTTGTGCTTATTGCGAAGGGTTTGGGTTGTACGGTAGATTATCTGCTAGGGAATGCGCCATTACCAAATTACAGATTTTACCCAAATGAACTAGATGACAAAAAAGGTATCCGCATACCGGTACTTGGTCGTATTCCGGCAGGGATACCAATTGAAGCTATAGAAGATATTGAGGACTATGAAGAAATACCTGCTGCTTGGTTGCGTGGGGGTAGAGAATATTTTGCACTTCGTATACGCGGTAATTCCATGTATCCAAAATACCAAGAAGATGACATAGTAATTTTTCTAAAAACTGACGATTGTGATTCGGGAGCAGAGTGTGCTGTCATAGTAAATGGTAATGATGCAACATTCAAAAAGATTCTAAAGCAAAAAGGTGGAATAGCATTACAACCACTGAATACGACTGATTATGAGCCTGAGTTTTACAGTAACAACGAGATAAAAAAATTGCCCCTTCGAATTTTAGGAACTGCAAAAGAAATTCGCCGCAAAGCTTGACTGCAAAAGCACAGACAAAATTCGATATTTATTCAATGATTTTGAATAAATACAACATTCAACTTTATATACTCTGCCCGTAATGCTTCATTTGAAGAGAACGCGCAAACCCGCATAAAAACATAATAGGAACTAGTTCCCATTAAAATGAATTTTTAGTTCCCATGTTCCCATCAAATTTCGTACAATTCATAATCGAAAGAGCGTTGTCGATAGTGGGTAGCCTTTAAAAACCGCTTCATTTTTAAAAGTCGCTAAACCTTATTGAATAAGGGGATAGCGGCTTTTGATTTTGTTTTCAAAACAATTTTAAAGGCGTTTATACCAAACTCTAATTAACCAGTCGACATAATCCAGACACGACGAGTAATGGACATGACTACATCAGTCGATAATTGGCAGATAACATCGCACAGCCTTTCAACCACTTTATCAAGGGTTTGGAACACCTCATTACGAAAGCCATGTAAACGCAGCCATGCCCAGATTTGCTCAACAGGGTTCATTTCCGGTGTGGCTGGTGGCAAGAAAAACAGCTCTAAGTTATCAGGTATCTGTAATGCTTTTGCCCTATGCCAT
>Ga0099364_10000480_pt1 | contig 67143 bp, 54 predicted proteins | sample TergutTh196P3_FD_73070 | JGI IMG/M metagenome (GOLD analysis project Ga0099364, IMG submission 73070) | Microcerotermes parvus P3 segment gut microbial communities from Pointe-Noire, Republic of the Congo - Th196 P3 | ecosystem: Host-associated > Arthropoda: Insects > Digestive system > Gut ... | reverse complement strand
CTGGGTCGCATAGAAGCAAGCTCCTTCGCTCCCCCGCTCGACTTGCATGTGTTAGGCACGCCGCCAGCGTTCATCCTGAGCCAGGATCAAACTCTCTATAAATTTTATAGAGAGCCTCTTCGGCTCTTAATCCGACACCCTTTTGGGCGTCGGGCTCATTACTTGTTACTGGCCTTTATTTTGTGAATTAACGAGTTTGTTTGTTCTGCACTGTTTAATTTTCAATGTCCATTAAAGCTTTATTCCGGGAGCCTTTTTACATTATGATAAATATGGCGTCCACAGAACCACAAAAATTATGCCACGCTCCAAAAGCGGGCTTTTATATCTTAACACGCACATTTCGTCTTTGTCAACACTGCTGCAATAAAAATTATTTATACAATTTTGTACAATTTTATCTGTGAATTAACTTGTTTTTTAAGTAAAACATTCCGTTTGTAGCAAATGCTTTGTATGGGCTAATCTACGAATTCATACATGCCGTCCTCCATGCGCCTCAGCAGCCCTTTGATTTCGAGCAGGATGGCAAGCGCGCCCGCTTCACCGGCTGTCATGCGGCACTGTTCTGCGATGGCGTCTATGTCCTGCGGGCCCCGTTCCTTTAATAGACTGGCTACGCTGAGTTCCGCCGCGCCGAGCGTCCCCATGGCCCACGAGGCGCCGGGTGGCGCGCCCGCAACCGACGCCAAGGCGGCGCCTTCGCCTGCTTCCATATATCCGTTCAACGCAAACACAATGTCCTCCGCAGAAGTGGCAAAAATAGCGCCGTCGCGAAGCAGTGCGTTCGCCCCTTTGCTGAGCGGGCTGGTCGCGTTGCCCGGGACAGCAAATACGTCTCGCCCCTGCTCGCCGGCAAACCCGGCCGTAATCAATGAGCCGCTCCTCTCCCCCGCTTCCACTACTACGACCCCCAGCGACGCGCCGCTGATCAACCTGTTCCTCTGCGGAAAATTCTGCTGGAACGGCAACGCCTCGGGAAGGTATTCGGAATAGACCGCGCCTTTCAAAATAATTTCCTCCATCAGCCTGTGGTTGCTGAGCGGATACGAGCGCTCGACCCCGCAGCCAAGGAACGCCACCGTCTTCGCGCCCATTTCGATTGCAGCCCTGTGGGCGGCCGCATCAATTCCAGCCGCCAGCCCGCTCACAATGGTGAAACCATAACCCGCAAGGCCCGAAACGAGCCTCCTGGTCATGGCTAACCCATATGCGGTCGGGCGCCTGGCGCCAACTACGGCTATGGGGCGGTCTGTGCACTTCAACGGCGCCGCGCCGCGCGAAAACAGCACCGGCGGGGGATCGCCAATTTCACGGATCAACTTTGGGTACCTAGCGTCCCCCGGCGCCAAAACATCGATCCCGCGCTCCCCAAGCGAAACTAATTGCTCTTCAATCCCCATCCGCAGCGACGCGTCCGCCAACTTCCCCGCCAGGCGCGGACTCATAAAATCGAGCTTCATCAGCTCCTCGGCGGGCTGCCTGAATACTTCGTATGCGTTCCCAAAGACTGCGATCAGTTTGTTCGCGCAGGCCGGGCCGACACCCGTAAGGGCGCCCAGCCAGTACCAATACTTGGTTTGCGCGGGCGCGTATGGCGCGTATGGCGCATATGTCTCGTTTAACGTTATTTCGGACTCACACCTCTCTATCCAGGCGGCGGTAGTTTATAGCTTCCGCCAGGTGCTGCTCAATGATATTTTCTGAACCGTCTAAATCGGCAATGGTGCGCGCCACTTTCAATATTTTGTCATGGGCGCGAGCGGAGAGCGCCATCCGCTCAAAAGCGGCGCGCATCAGCGAACGCGCCCCGCGATCGAGCGCACAGAACCTGTCGACCATTCCGCCTTCCAAGTGGGCGTTGGTAAATATGTTCAGCCCCCTGTAGCGCTCTTTTTGGATGTCGCGGGCGCCCTCGACGCGCTTCCTGATGGCAGCCGACGGCTCGCCCGGGGGCTTATCTTTATACAACTCGTCATAATTTTGCAACCTTACTTCTATTTGGATGTCTATCCTGTCCAGCAGCGGCCCGCTGATCCTCCCGAAGTATTTTCTTATTTCGGACGCCGTGCAGGTACACGCCTTGCGGCTGTCGTTGTGGTAGCCGCATTTACATGGGTTGGTCGCACAGACAAAAGTGGTGCGCGCCGGATATGTGATTTTTGACGCTACGCGCGAAACGGTCACAGTGCCGTCTTCCAGCGGCTGCCGCAGCGCGTCCAAAACCTGTGCCCCGAATTCGGGCAGTTCGTCCAAAAAGAGCACCCCGTTATGGGCAAGGCTGATCTCCCCAGGCTTCGGAATTTTACCGCCGCCCGTCAAGCTCGCAGCAGACGCGCTTGTCAGCGGGTTGCGGAAAGGCCTCGTGGATATAAGGGAAACGCCTGACGGCAGCATGCCCGCCACGCTGTGCAGCATGGTGATTTCGACGGATTCGTCATATGTCAGCAGGGGGAGGATGGACGGGAGCCTTTTTGCCAGCATCGTCTTCCCCGATCCGGGGGGGCCGATCATTATGCAGTGATGCCCCCCTGAAGCCGTAATTTCCAGCGCCCTCTTCGCCTGCTCCTGGCCCTTGACGTCGCAAAAGTCGTAGGCCGGGGCAGCGTCCGCCGCATTTGCGCCCGCGCCGCCGTCGCTGAGGACCCCCTTTGCGTCGACTTGCATGCGCGCGATGACTTCCTTGCCGTTAAAATGCCTTTCGATATCCGTCAGCATGCGCACCGGGTGAACATCGATCCCCTCTACGACAGCCGCCTCTAAGGCGTTGTCCGCCGGTACGAACAGGGCATGCAGGCCCGAATCGCGCGCCCGGATGGACATGGGGAGCACACCGTTGACACGGCGCACCGCACCGTCCAGCGCCAGCTCGCCGATAAAACCGATATACCCGGCGCAGCCGATGCTTATCTGCCCCGTGGCTAGCAACACGCCTATCGCGATGGGCAGGTCGAAAGAAGAGCCTTCTTTTTTCACAAACGCGGGCGCCAGGTTGACGGTGACGCGCATGATGGGAAAATGGTAGCCGTTGTTGCGTATGGCCGACCGGACACGCTCTTTTGACTCCTTGACCGCCGTATCCGCAAGGCCAACGATATCAAATGCCGGAAAGCCATTGCTGACGTCTACCTCTATTAGTATATCGTGCCCTGTGATTCCAAACAGGGACAAACTGCGGACTTTTGCCAGCATTATAAACCTCTAAATAATAACAGTGATAGGCGCACAGCTAAAATTTCATTTAACATATATCGGCACATAGCCTATTTTTTATATTATATGCTATTATTTTCCATTTGTAAACAAAAAAATAAAATATATTTATTTTCATTAAGCGGTCAGAAATGGACGCTTACACTACCGCCGACGCTGACGCTGACGCGCCGGTGTATGCATATTGGTAAATGGACGGGCGATGCGAATTATGGGCGGGAGCTGTGCCTTTTGGGCGGCCTCTTTCTACGAGGGGGAGTCGCAATAGTACGCGCGGGCGCCTGCGCGCCGACGTTCTGCTGCATATCGGCGCCGGGAGAGGCTGGGCCGCGTACGACCGGCTCTTCATGGCTTTCGCGCTCGTCCCGCCCGGCCTCCCTATTGTCTTCCGTCCTGATTTTATGGATCTCGCTGATAAACGTGTCGATATCGCCGAAATCCCTGTACACGGACGCGAAGCGCACATACGCGACCTGATCCAACTTTTTTAATTTGTCCATCAATAGCTCGCCGATGCTCTGCGACGAAACCTCGCGTTCGAGCGCGTTGGAGAGATGCGTTTCAATTTGATCTACGATTTTATACATATCGTCGGCCGAAACCGGGCGCTTTTCGCAGGCGCGCGAAATGCCGCGCATCAATTTGTCGCGGCTGAAGTTTTCGCGGGAATTGTCTTTTTTTATGACGACAAGGGGCTGAATTTCGACTTTTTCATATGTGGTAAAACGCTTCAAGCACAGGGCGCACTCACGCCGACGGCGAATCGTCTCGCCCTCGTCAGTCGGGCGCGAATCCACGACCTTATCCTCAAGCGTGCCACAATAAGGACATTTCATCTACTCGGGGCCTCTCTATGACTATTTATCTTTTGACAGTATTTTTTTATGTATAAATTAACTGCGCCGCCGCGCTACCGCCGGAACTTGTTCCGCAAAAATGTGGGGATGTCGATATCGTCCATTTCCGCCTGTGGCTGCTGTATCGGCGCATTTTGCTGTACATTTTGCTGCTGTGGCATTTGAACGGTCTGCTGCTGCTGGGACTGCCCGCTGGCGGCCTGCCGCTCCGCAAACCCGCGCCCGCCCCGCTGCTGGCCATCGCCCGCGCGCGCCGACTGCTGGGCCTGCGCCGCCTGCCTACCGCCTGCGGCCTCCACCATCTGCTGCTGCGGGGGATCGTCGTCGGTGAACGCCCGCATCGGCATCCGCTCTATCCGCTCCGCCCTGCGCACGGCCGGCCTGTCGAACCCGGTCGCGATGACCGTTATGACCATGTCGTCCTGCAGCGATGCGTCGATGGACGCGCCAAAAATGATGTTGGCGTTTGAATCGGCGGCTTTTTGGATGAATTCCGAAGCCTTATAGATGTCAAACAAGCCGAGATCCATGCCACCTGTGATGTTGAACAGTACGCCCATGGCGCCTTCGATGGACGTCTCCAGTAACGGGCTGTTGATGGCCTGCTTGGCGGCCATTTCAGCTTTGTTGTCGCCGGAGGCCCTGCCTACGCCCATGTGGGCCACCCCGGTGTTGGCCATGATCGTTTTGACATCGGCGAAGTCCAGGTTGATGAGCCCCGGCACCGCAATCAAGTCCGATATGCCCTGGATGCCCTGGCGCAACACGTCGTCGGCCTTATTGAACGCTTCGATCAAGGATATTTTTTTGTCGTCGAGCATAATAAGCTTGTCATTTGGTATGACAAGCAACGTATCGACGGACTCCCTGAGGTTCAATATCCCTTTTTCCGCGTTTTTCATGCGCTTGACGCCTTCGAATGTAAAAGGCTTTGTGATGACAGCAACAGTGAGGACGCCCATTTCCTTCGCTACCGTCGCCACTATCGGGGCCGCGCCGGTACCCGTACCGCCGCCCATACCAGCCGTAATAAAAACCATATCGGCGCCTTTTATGGACTGCGCGACGTCGTCGATGCTCTCGTTCGCCGCCTTTTCGCCGATTTCCGGGTTCCCCCCGGCGCCAAGGCCCTTGGTTAATTTGTCGCCAAGCTGTATTTTCGTCGTCGCTTTCGAAGCAAGGAGAGCCTGTTTGTCGGTGTTCAGCGAAATGAATTCGACGCCGCGAAGACCGGAATCGACCATCCTGTTAACGGCGTTGTTCCCGCCGCCACCTACGCCGACAACCTTGATCTGGGCAAAATCGTTCTTTTCTAAATCTAGCTCAAGCAATGGAATGCCCCCTTATTAAGAATTGCTTCGGTTTATCTTTTGATAATATTATTTTTTGCATTTGTGTAATATTCAGTATAATATATATTACAATTCCCATTTTAGCAAGACTTTTCTGTTATTGACGATAGCGATTGATTATTTAACTGATAAATTATAGCGTTTCGCGCTATTTTTATGGCTTTTTATAGCCATAATGCTATTTTTCGCGAGCCTGGGCGGTTATGAGCGGCTTTTAATGGCGCAGCTCGCGCTAAAAAAGCTTTTTTATCATCTCAATTATTTTAACGAACACATTTGTCCCCGTGCCAGGCTCGCGGCTCTTGGCCAATTGGACGTCGCTGCCGTAACGCGTGCCCTTTCCCATCCTCGCGACATGCTTCACGACCCCTTCCGCCAGCGTGGATTCGATCCTTTGGCTTTTATAGTTCCTTTCCGGAAAAACCCTGACGGGCAGCCCGAAAACCGCGTTTGCAATCTGCCTGTTGCCGTCGAAATACGATATACCCCCGCCCGTCAGCACGACCCCGGCGCCGAAGTCGAACTCGATACGGTTTTCATTGAGCAGGTCGCGGCACATGGACATTATTTCGTAGACCCTGGCCTCGATAATTTCGACGACTTCCGATATATAGACGAGCTTTCGCGTGTTGTTGTTTATATCGTTGAGATACAGTTCCTGATCCTTTCGAATCAGCGTAGTCAAGGCGAGATCGTATTCCTTTTTTGTCCTTTCGGCGTCCGCATATGGGATTTTCATCCCGATGGAAATATCGTTTGTTATGTGATCCCCCCCGACCGTCAGCGACTCGTAAAAGCACAGGCGGCCGCCCTTGAACACGGAAACGTCGGTGACGCTGCCGCCTATGTCCAGCATAATTACGCCCATGTCCATTTCTTCGGGGGACAGTATGACCTCGCTCAGCGCCTGCCCCGATATGACGAGCCCGTCGATCTTGATGCCTGCGCTCTCAATGCACTTAATGATGTTGGTGATGGATGTAATTTTGCCCGTAACAATGTCCGCCTCCAACTCGACGTTCGTCCCAATCATGCCGATGGGCTCGGTTATGCCGTTGTAGCCATCTATATTGAACTGCCTGGGTATTACGTCGATTATTTGGGCGTCGCCGGGGATTTCGACATTGCGTACGGAATATAATAGCCTATCCACGTCGTTTTTGGATATTTCCCTGTTTTCCCCTGTCACAGCAGTCGACGCGCGGTTCGTAAACACATCGACATGGAGCCCCATCACATTGATATAGGCGGACCCTATCCGGGCGCCGCCCGCGGCCTCCACCTGGCGCAGGGCGTTCATTATGGCGCGTGCGACATTGTCAATATCGACTATCATGCCTTTTTTCATACCGGTACAAGGCACGGTCGCTTTGGCCAGAGTCTCAACAAGGCCGGCTTTATTTATTTGCCCGCACAGCGCGCATATTTTAGATGTGCCGATGTCCACGGCAACTACCAATTCTCCCAAGCTAAACACCCCCGTCTGTTGTCTGGGCGCCAATAATGGCGATGTACACAACTACTGACACAAATGCATGCTGATACAACTGCGGACACTACTGAGGTTGCGGTTGCGGTTGCGGACACAACTGCGGACACAACTGCGGTTGCGGTTGTGCCTTTATTTCGGCATAAACACCGGCCTCGCGCCATTTGAAAAAATAATCGCGCCCTCTTCTCCTTCGTCTATACCATAGGCGATGATCTCTTTCGCTGCCATAAAGCGGTAATACATTTCCGTACCGTCGCCGATATTGATCTCGATGCCATTACCAACGCTAATTGTGATATTGCGCCCGTCGCTTACATCTATCGTACCTACATCCCATGCCAGCGCTTCTTCGCTGTCCCGCTCAACCTGCTTGATGGCGTTGATAACCGAAAGAACCGTCTCTACTTTTGCTACGTTGCCATCCTGCGGCGCCAATGGTCTGCCTATTTCATATCCAGTTATGGGCAAGCCCAGCGCCACCGGCAGCCCTGCCTGGTTGTAGTCCCGTACTATATCTACAACAACGCCTTCGCCGTCTATCAACAAACCCGAGCCAAAAAACGGGACGACGACGGATTTGCTGCGTTCTTCGATTTCAATTCGAATCGTGCGCGGCATTATATAACGCACTTGAACGGACTTTACATAGGGGCAGGCGGAGGTGACGGCTTGTTCCGCCGGCGCGCACCGGAGCGTCAGCATTTTTAAGATATTGTTGCCAATGAGCGCGGAAAAACCATTTTGCCCTATACGCAGCCCGCTCTTGGAAACAATATCGTTGTTACTATAAAAAAAGTTTCCATTAACTTCAATATCGGATATGGAAAATAGAGGCGTCGCACAAATCAACAAGGCGGTGGCCAAGATGAATATAAAGACGAGGAGTGCTTTTACAAAGTAACGGCGCGAGCGGGTGGGCGAAGGTGCGGTTTCGTATGCGGGAGCGGATACGGCGGGGGATGGGGTTGTTATAGTGGTTGCGGATGCGGCAACGGGGGATGGAACGCTGCCATTCTGTGAGGCGCTGCCGTTCCGTGAGGCGTTGCCGTTCCGTTGGGCGCTGCCGTTCCGTGAGGCGCTGCCGTCTCGTTGGGCGCTGCCACCCCGAGAAGCGCTGCCACCCCGTGAAACGCTGCCGCCTCGTTGGGCGCTGCCATTTTTGACGGCAATTTTCTGCCGCCCTGTGCGTAACCTGTTTGTTGTATTGTAAGGATCATTCATCATTTGCATGCATTTATTAGTATAAGTGATTAATGTCTATAGTGAATCATAACATGATCCGCAAAGTTCATCAATACTTAGGCCACTTATAGTCATTATATGCAAATGAAAATGTATGTAGATAATAAAAACAGACTAACGGTCGGTTGAATGTTTGTACAATGTTTAAAATGCGTAGGGTGGGAGCTTGCCCCCACTGCGTCATTGACGCCCCTATCCGCGCATTGCAACTGCAGCGGCGGAGGGGAGGTGGGATCCCCCCACTCCCCCCGCTCGCATGCTTTAATCTATTTTAGAATTTTCCGCGCATGCGGTAGTGCGTGTGCAGCAGCTCGTGGGCCTTAGGCGAGCCGGGCTTGCCCAGGAACTCGCTATATACCTGCTTTATCAGCCCGCTTTCGTGGGACTTGCGCAGCGGTTTGTCCTTGTCCGCCGCATACAGGGACGCGGCGCGCGCCGTCTTCAAGTCGACGAAGTTGCGCACGGACGCCGGCTGCACGGGCTGGCCGCCGCCGTTGATGCAGCCGCCGGGGCAGCCCATTATCTCAATGAAATGGTATTTCTTCTTTCCGCTCTTGACGGACTCCAGCACGCGGGCCGCGTTGCTGAGGCCCGACGCGACGCATACGTTCACGTCCATCCCAGCGACATTGTATGTCGCCTCTTTTATGCCCAGCGTTCCCCTGACCTCGGTAAAGTCGACGCTCTCGAGCGCCTCGCCCGTCAGCTCCTCTACGGCGGTCCTGAGCGCCGCTTCCATAACTCCGCCCGTCGTGCCGAAGATAACGCCCGCGCCAGTGCTCTCGGCGATTGGGGCGTCGAACTCCTCGTCCGGCAGTTCCGTAAACATGATGCCCGCGCGGTTGATCAAGCGACCCAGCTCGCGCGTCGTGAGGGCGACGTCGACGTCGGAGGCGCCGTACTTCATCTCGGCGTCGCGCCCGACCTCAAACTTTTTCGCCGTGCAGGGCATGGCGCTGACGACAAACACATCCTCCGGCTTCAGGCCTTTCTTCTCGGCGTACCAGCTCTTGGCGATGGCGCCGAACATCTGCTGCGGGGACTTGCACGTTGAGAGGTGCGGGATAAACTCCGGATACTTGTGCTCGCAGAACTTGACCCAGCCGGGCGAGCAGGACGTTATCAATGGTAGCGTCCCGTTTTGCTTCACGCGCTCGACAAACTCGTGCGCCTCCTCCATTATGGTCAGGTCCGCAGCGAAATCGGTGTCGTACACCCCGGCGAACCCGACGCGGCGCAGGGCCGCCACCATCTTGCCCTCGACATTCGTACCGACCGGCATGTCAAAGCATTCGCCCAGCGTCACGCGCGTGGACGGCGCCGTTTGTATGATAACATGCTTGCTCGGGTCGGCGAGCGCGTCCCAGACCTTGTCCGTTTCGTCCTTTTCATATATCGCGCCTGTCGGGCACACGACGATGCACTGGCCGCACGACACGCATGCCACGTTGCCAAGGTCCTCGTCGAACGCGCAGCCTATATGCGTGTTGAACCCCCGGTCATTCGGGCCTATCACGGACACCTTCTGCCAATGCGAGCACGCGGCGACGCAGCGGCGACACAGTATGCACTTGTTGTCGTCGCGCTTCATGTGCACCGCTGTGTCGTCCACCGGGTACTCCGGGTTGTTGCCGTCGAAGCGGCCCTCGTCATCGACCTTAAAGTCCTTGCACAGTTTCTGCAGCTCGCAGTTCCCGCTGCGGACGCAGGACAGGCACTCGCGCTTGTGGGTCGACAGGATCAGCTCCAGCGTCAGCTTGCGAGCCGACAGCACGGCGGGCGATGAAGTGAACACTTCCATGCCCTCATTGATCGGGAACACGCAGGCGGCAACCAGCGTACGCGAGCCCTTCACTTCCACGACGCATATGCGGCAGGCGCCTATCGCGTTAATTTCCTTCAAGTAGCAGAGCGTCGGAATTTGTATACCGGCGTTCCTGGCAGCTTCTAAAATAGTCGAACCTTTTTCAGCGGCTACTTCCCTACCATTTATTTTTAGATTGACCATCTCGCTCATATTGGTTCATATCCTCCTACAGCTCTTAAATAATCATCATTTCATCATTTAGTGACAATCGCATCAAATTTGCATGCGCCCACGCACGCGCCGCACTTGATGCACAGGTTGTGGTCAATCACATGCGTCTGCCTGCGCTCGCCGCTTATCGCGCCGACCGGGCAGACCTTAACGCACATCGTACAGCCCTTGCATTTGCCGTCCAATATATAATATTGAAGCAGCGACTTGCAAACGCCCGCGGGGCACTTTTTGTCGACTATGTGGGTGACGTACTCCTCGCGGAAGTTCCTCATCATGGAGAGCACCGGGTTCGGCGCCGTCTGGCCGAGGCCGCACAGCGAGTTCATCTTCACGTGGCTGCACAGCTCCTCCAGGGTGTCCAGATCCTCCAGTTTCGCGTTCCCCTCCGCAATCCGCTCGAGGATCTCGTACATGCGCTTGGTTCCGATCCGGCATGGCGAGCATTTGCCGCAGCTTTCGTCGACGGTGAAATCCAAAAAGAACTTGGCCATGTCGACCATGCAGTTGTCCTCGTCCATGATGATCAGCCCGCCGGAGCCCATCATGGAGCCGATGGCCGTCAGGTTGTCGTAGTCTATCGGGACGTCCAGGTTCGCCGTCGATATGCAGCCGCCGGAGGGCCCGCCGGTCTGCGCGGCCTTGAACTGCTTGCCGCCCGGGCAGCCGCCGCCTATCTCCTCGACAATCTCGCGCAGCGTCGTGCCCATGGGAATCTCCACAAGGCCCGTATTGTTGATTTTGCCGCCGAGGGCGAACACCTTGGTGCCCTTGCTCTTTTCCGTGCCCATGGATGCGAACCAATCGGCGCCCAGCAGTATGATGCGCGGTATGTTGGCGTACGTCTCGACATTTTGCAAGATGGTCGGCTCTCCGAATACGCCCTTGTTCGCCGGGAACGGGGGGCGGGGCCTGGGCTCGCCGCGTCTGCCTTCAATTGATGTCAGCAGCGCCGTCTCCTCGCCGCACACGAACGCGCCGGCGCCCAGCCTGATTTCTATGTCGAAATCGAAGCCGGTGTTAAAAATGTTTTTGCCAATGAGGCCGTACGCGCGCGCCTGATCGATGGCGATTTTAAGGCGCTTGACGGCTATCGGGTACTCCGCCCGCACGTAAATGTACCCCTGGTTCGCGCCGACCGCGTAGCCCGCGATCGCCATGGCCTCCAGTACGACATGTGGGTCGCCCTCCAGTATGGAGCGGTCCATGAACGCGCCGGGGTCGCCCTCGTCCGCGTTGCAGCATACATATTTTTGATCCGACACGCTCTGCGCAGTGAAGCGCCACTTCGTCCCGGTCGGAAAGCCCGCGCCGCCGCGCCCGCGCAGCCCGGACGCGCTGACGATGTCTATAACCTCCTGCGGGGTGCGCTCCGTCAGGCAGACGCCGAGCGCCTGGTAGCCGTCCTCGGCGATGTACTCGTCAATATTTTCCGGGTCGATGACGCCGCAGTTGCGCAGCGCGACGCGGAGCTGTTTTTTATAGAACGACGTCTGGCTGAGCGACTCGACCCCGTCCGCCCGCACCGTTTCCTGGTACAGCAGCCGCGTCACAATGCGGCCTTTCAATAAATGCTCGCTGACTATTTCGGGTATGTCCGAAACCTTTACCATCGAATAGAAGCTGCCTTCCGGGTATACAATCATGATGGGCCCAAGGGCGCAAAGCCCAAAGCAGCCAGTCGTGACGACCTTTATTTCTTCGGCCAGGCCGTTGGCCTCTATCTCTTTGTTGAGAGCGTCAATGAGGGCGGCGCTGCCGGACGAAATACATCCGGTGCCCCCGCATACTAAAACATGAGAACGAAACATCTTATCCCTCTTCTCCTCTGCCTATAATTGGTTGTTGCATCATATTGTTGGCCGGCCGATGTTGGCTGGCCGCCGCTCATGACGTATAGCTGCCAATCGTGTACTCGCCGACGACATTGCCGTTGATGATGTGGCTGTTGACGACCTGTACGGCCCGTTCCGCCGTCATGTTGACATACGTTACCTTTTCCTTGCCGGGCTGGTGCACCTCGACGACCGGCTCGTACTGGCATATCCCGATGCAGCCAGTCTGCCCCACCGTCACGTTCCTGACCTGCCGCCTGGCGACCTCCTCGGTAAAGGCGGCCAAAACAGGGCGCGCTCCGGCTGCTATGCCGCAGGTGGCCATGCCGACCACCACGCGCGTTTTGTTCTCGTCGCTCTGCCGGATGTCGACCGTATTTTTCAGCTTGTCCCTTAAAGCCTTTAAATCTTCCATGCTTTTCACAGAATTATCCCCCTGGCAATATTTTGTATGTTCTCGTTGATGTAGCCTTCCATATATACGACCACCTCGGGCGTGTCTATGCCCACGCCGTCCAGGATCGCCTTTATCTCGCGCGTGTCGAAAACGAAACTGCTGTCACCGTTGCCGTCGCTATCGTTTTCACCGTCGCCGCCACTGCCACCGCCAACGCTGTCACCGCCGCCACTGCCACCGCCACCGTCACCGTCGCCGCCAACGCCACTGCCCCCGCGCTTGAACGCAAATATAAACTCCACCCCGGGGTTCGCGCCAGCCAGTAACGCAAGCGTCTGGCCCGTGTTGCCCAATGGCGCGCGGTCTATGTGTGATATCCTAAAGCCCGCGCTAACGCGTGTGCCGCTTCCCTGCTCCGACCGGAGCTCGAACTCTCCCTCGCACATTTTAGAGACCATCTCGTAATACGGGAGGCCCAGACCCACCTTGCGCGTGGTCCTGGTCGTAAAAAACGGGTCCGATACGGCTTTGCGGACGTCCTCGCTCATGCCGTCTCCGTCGTCCTCGATCACAATTGTCATCATGTCGCGCGCTTCGTCGACGTCTATTGTGACCGAAACCAGCTTCGCGTTCGCCCTGATCGAGTTTTGCGCGATGTCCATGATATTCAATGAAAGCTCATACATAGCTAGATACCGGGCTGGATTGATGCGGCACTGCCGGAACGACGTTCACCGGCGGGATCAATACTTCGCTAATATTTTTTCAACCTGCTCCTCGGTCAGTCTCCCGTACACGTCCTCGTTGACTGTGAGGACGGGCGCTAGGCCGCAGGCGCCGATGCAGCGGCACGCCTCCAGCGAGAACTTGCCGTCGGGGGTACATTCGCCGGACTTGACGCCCAGCTCATTAGAGATTTTTTCAAAGAACTTGCCGGCGCCCCGCACATAGCAAGCTGTGCCGAGGCAACAGGATATTTTGTACTGCCCCATGGGGTTGAGGGAGAATTGGGCGTAGAACGAGACGACCCCATATATCTCCTCCAGAGGGATGTCCATTTGCTCCGAGACTATCTTTTGCACCTCTATCGGCAGATAGCCGTAGATTTCCTGGGCGCTCTGCAGGACCATTATCAGTGAGCCTTTGACGCCCCGGCTCTCTTCAATCACTTTCAGGAGCCGTTGCTCCTGATCCGCAGTCCCCGCAAAAGGAACATTGGTCTTTTTGTTGATCATTAACGATTGTCCCCCGTTTCCGTTATAAAGTAGATTACATGCCTATCTATTTTATCACATCGCAAAAAAAATAACACAAAAATATATTATATCGGCTGATTTTGTTGATATGGAAATTTATTCGGATGCTACAATTTGATTAGCTAAATCTTGGTTAAATCGGAACATTCGCTAGATTGTAGCGATATGTTAAAATGATATGGCGAAAGCGGGGATTATTAAGATGAGAAAATTAATTGCAGAGAACAAATCCTTTACCATCACAGTCGTCGACCGCGCTAAGGACGGCAAGCCGTTGCAATGCCGAAACGGCCATGAAGTCGGCGACGCCTATGTTTGCGAGTATGGCTGCCCCATGCCGACGAACGGCTGCGGCGGCTTTTGTTCAAAGACCATGATGAATTTGTACCGACTCAAAGAAGTGGTCTATACAAACGGTGACTTGCGCCTGTTGAGCTACCCCAACAACCATGACATCGAGTTCCCATGCCCGGACGGCGTGGTGTGGTTCCGGATGCAGATTCACGATCTCGCCGAGATACGCCCACTGGACGCAGGGCATCTCCCGCAGTACGCCGACATTATACGCCGCAGCTTTGCCACCGTCGCAAAGGATTTCGGCTGGACGCGGGAGAACTGCCCTGGCCATACGAGCTTTATAACCAATAAACGGTTGGCCAGCAAGATAAAAGACGGTTACTATCCATTCGGGTACTTCGTGGGCGACACTATTTTCGGGTTCGCGTCGCTCACAGACGTGGGCGACGGCGTATATGAAATGAACCATGTGTCCATTTTGCCCGAGTGGCGGCATTATGGCTATGGGAAGCGGCTGGTGGATTTTTGCAAGGACAAAGTCAGGGAGCTTGGCGGCAGCAAAATCATTATCGGCATCGTGGAGGACCAAACCGTCCTAAAAGACTGGTACGCCGCAAACGGCTTCGCCCACACCGGGACGAAATCATTTGACCATTTGCCATTTAAAGTAGGCTTTATGGAGTGGTTAACAAATAATAAACGTAATCTTACTTTGTAGTCGTTAGTTAAGCTTATCCTTGTTTTGCCGGCGCCTTGGTACAAGCGGCTGTGATGTAGGTTCATATGCCTTTAGCCCATCATCCCCGGTCAATATAATGCTTTCTCTATGCTTTTGTCTGTTGAAATGTCCCCCAGCGAACCGGAAGCCATCATCTTCGGAAGCGTTCCAATTTCGTCTAAAGGCGTAACCAAGCTGGAACCGGTCTCGCCGTCCCTATGCACATAAAAGATAAAAGGCACCATTTTATGACCTGCCGCATCCAATATAGCTGGATTGTGCGTTGTTATCAATACATCCACTTTCCTTTCCGCGCCCACTGTTTTAACATGAAAAGCAGGTCTTTCGCCCTCGAGGGGTGCAAACCGTTGTCAACTTCTTCTATTATAAAAAGGCTATTTTCCGGCCTTGTATATATAGCCGCGACTATAGCCAAATATCGCAAGGTTCCGTCAGACATACCGCTGGCGTCGACAATGTTAGTGTTCGTGTTTTCCCATCCCTCTTCGCACATGAGCATAGCGTCATTGCCAAAGGCCCCAACGGTTTCCGTATATACGCGTTTTAAATCTTTTTCTGGAAGAATTTTTACATATTCCATTATCGCTTTTTCTATATGCAATTTTTCAACATCAGGAAAAGCAGCAATCACCCCCGCGATGTTTGAAGCATCCTGGCGAAGGGTTTTGGACAGTTGTGAGTAGCCGCGCATTTTGCTTGGAATAGGATCAAGCAAAAAAATGTCATTTAAACACCGATTTTCGCAATGTTTTTAACCGTCATACGATATAATGATTAATAATTCACTTAAATACAAAAGTTAGGTTAACATCATCTAACCACGGTATGGTTCGATGTGCTTGCTGCCAGTTTACAGCCCTTAATATTGGGTTATGTGCGCGCTTTGGATATGTGACTACAATTTCGTTGTTATTTATATTAACATATCCTTTGCCATGAACAAAATTGCGAAAAATTGTGTTGGCGTCGCATTTTTCAAATCCGCGCAAGTTTTGTGCCAGCCGCCAGTACAGGGTGTCGGCGACCATAGTCATAACCATATCAAAATGCACTTTCAAAAGCATGGGCGATGAAAGCGCATTGACATTGAAAAACTTCACGGCTTCCGAGATACCTGTTTCCACATGCCATCGGCAAGAATATTTCGAAACAAGAAGCTCGGCGGGCGACTCGAAGTCGTTTGTAATAAGAAATGCCGGCCTTTCATGCCCGTTCCCCTTCAGGATTATCTGGCGTATCATTCCATCATATCCATTCAACGCTTCAAAGGATTCATGGATAAATGGGTTGGGATATTTGCGCTTTTCATGCGGTATGCTGATCCTTGCCCAGGATTCGATCCTGCCGGCTTCCTCAAGCAGCTTTTGGCCACGGCGGCGCAGCGTGACAAACTTTATGTTCTGGCTGTTGAGTTCAGACAGATTCCGATATGTTGTGAATTTGCTGTCGAAGATCAACATTGAATTCATCTGACGGCTTATCTTCGCCCAATAGGGCACGAAGCTGAGGACCTGATCGTCCGCTTCACTATGCTGTATGTCGGCAGCCGTATAAACGATGAGTTTTGTTTCTGAGTCCTGGGCATACATGGTCAAAGCGCCTTTCATCCGCTTGTTCCTGGCGCCATTCCAATGCTCGCCCAGGACCGATTCGTCGCCATAATGGGGGACGGTATGAAAGTCAAGGTTGATCGCGCTTTTGTCGTAGATGCCCAGCCGGTGCGCGCTGCCAACAAACGCTTCCTGAAGGCGGTTTATATGGGCCTGATCAAGTGAATATGAATAAGAAGAAAGCGCGGTGCATTTGGGCAGCACATTAAGCCCCGCAAACAGCCCAAGCCCCGGATCAAATGAATGATCACCCACATGGGCATACCGCTCCGTGCCGAGTAGCTTTAGCGCCAGCACGGACAAAAAATAGTTCATCGCCGGTATTGCGCGGCTCCCGGGCAGCCTGGCTTTTTTTATTATGCCGCCAATGCCCAGCTGCGCCAAAAAGGGGGCAAACAGAAACACCCCGGCGCTGTCCGACTCATACCGTGCCCCGGCCAATGGCCCCAATCTGATTGTTTCTGAGCGCTCCGGTATTTCAGCGCCCTTTACCGTGCGGCCTATGCGCATCGCCGCCCTGCGGGGAAGCTTTGCGAAACCCTCCTCGGCAAGCACCCTTTCAACAGTGCGGACAGAGAGCTCGACCCCCTCCAGCAGGATCAACTCGGTTATTTCGCCAGCGGACAGCTCCTTTTTCCTCCAAGCAATGATTTTTTCACGTGTAGCTTTGTCCACCTTGCGCCTTGGGGCCTGTTTATCACCAGCCGGTTCGGAAAACTCGATCATGCCGTGGCGGAATTTATACCGCAGTTGGCTGACATAGGCAGGGCTATACCTGAAACGTTCCGCAATGATTTTGTCAGGCAATCTATCGACAACGGCCGCTCTTATGGCCTCGTACCGACGCTGCCATTCTGCCTTCGGATCTTGAAAAAAACTAGCATCGCTCATAAAACAATTATACTATATGACGTTTATAATGTCAATAATATAATGTTAAAAATTAATCGTAAATTTTATATCTATTATTACAAGCACATAATAGCCTGTTTTCAGTGGTTTTTTGATATAATGTTCTCAGTAAAGCATTAACGAACCAAATTTGACATGTTATAATAAATGGTATTAGCGTCATTCAATGTAATGTTTTTGATTAATAACTGAGACTGTATGCCTTTGTAAGCCTTGGATTTACAGCGTTTGGTATGATAGTATTCATAAAAATTCATTACATCAGTTATTATGCGAAAATCGGTGATTACAACAAAACGAGTTAAAGCCATACTAGTGCGTCCGCTGCGGTTTGTAATATCAATGTCTTTGAAATCCATGATATGGTACTTTTTATCCTTATTTTTCAGGGATAACGAGTGAAAGCGTGTTTTAGCTCCTATTTTGATTATCATGCTCCAAAACTATCAAATTCCTCAGCATGCACCAATCTTCATTATCCATTTTCTAAAATAGTAGCCGTGAAAAATGCAAGGTTTGTATTCGTTGTTGTAAATGTGATAAGGCATATGCGGTACATATAATCCAAAAAAACCACATTCATTTGTAGATGCTATGGCATTTTTAGTTTTAACAGAACAAGCCGATATATTAACTGAGTAATACTTTATATGGAACAAGTTTGCTTTAAAATATAATGCGTTGTCAGTTATCTGCATCCAGAGCAGCACACTGTTGGTTTCTCGTTTATAAATAATTTTTTAGTAAACCTTTGGTTGGTTTATGCGTGCCCGCGTTTTGTATAATATTATACAATCTAACGATTTTCCTGTTTGGTACAGCATTTTCGCCATTTCGTATTCTGTTTCCGACAATGCACAAAAATATTTATTATATCCATGCCGTTTAATATCCTCTGCTATGCTTAGTCTATTTTTGCCACATTATATGTTTAATCATATAAAAGTATTATTCCAGTCATTCAATCATGATAATAAAATGTAAAATATTTCTATTTATGCTTGACAATGTAAATCCAATAATTTACAATAATGATATAAACAGCAATATGATGTTAATTTATGGAGGCTTAGTGTTTAGTTTGGCACAGGCGCGGAAGATGTATTTAAAATGTATGCATAAATTTTGGCTTGCCTCGGAACGGGGCTCTATCACGCTGGAGGGCGCGATTGTAGTGCCGCTTGTCGTTTTTGTGGTCGGATTATCTATATATATTGTACTGCTGCTGTTTGGCCAGGCTCAATTGCAATCCGCGTCGGTATATGCGGCACAGCGTGCGGCGGTGGCGTGGCGCGGCGGTGGCGCCGAAATTGGCGGTGCTTACGTTGGCGCTGTAGGCGGCGCCGATTATGACGGTGCCAACGTTGGCGATATGGGCGGTGTCGGCGGTAGTGGCGGCTCTAGCAATAGTGGTGGTGCTAGCAATAGTGGCAGTACTAATGGTAATGACGGTATTAATAGTAATGATAATACTAGCCGTAGTGGCGGTTTTATGGGCGGCGGCGTTTTTGTTAACGGCGGCCTTTACCACCGCTTATATGACAGTGGTGCGGGGGAGAAAATCAGGTTCGCAGCCGATATGGCGGATACGCGCCACGATTTTATTTCGTTGACTGGCTACACTCAGGCGCAGGGCGGGGCAGCGTATCAGAGCGGAATATTCGGTAAAACGCTGACTGTCGGGCTGCATGGCAGGACTTTATTGCCTAACCGCAATGTCATGGCCGAGTTCGGCTATGGCAGTGTATTTTCCGGATCATACGCAGCCAAATCGCTCATACCCGACTTTGCTGAAAACATCCGCTGTATCGGCTATGTTATAGAGATAGAGAGCAAAGAACATGAAGCGACGCAGGGGCAGGCCGGCGCTGGGGACAATTTTGCCAACATAATTGGGCACATTAGAAGCTATATCGGGGGGCTGCTCCATTGATAAATAGCAACTCTCATGTTAATTTCGCAAAATTACGCAAGGGAGAAAGGGGCGGGCTGCCCAATAGTGCGAGGTTCCGAAAAGGGGACTGGGGCTGGCTTCCCAATATTTCGAGATTCCGCATGTGTGACAGGGGCGGGCTGTCGATATTCTTTGCGATTGTCATGTTTGCTGTCGTCGCGCTTACTTGCCTGCTGGTGGACATAGCGCGGCTTGGCGCGGCGCAGAACCAGGCGGCCAGGGCGCTGGACATCGCCGCCGTGTCCGTGCTTGCCGGGTATGAATCCAATTTATATGGCGAATATGGTTTGTTCGCTATCCATATGCCAACACCCGACGCCTCTGTCCTTAATGAATATATCGAAAAAAACCTGCCGTCCGGCCTAGAACGGGGCTTGGCAGGAAATGAGCCTTTTGGCAGCGCGGGGGATCGGCCTGCGCGCCTGTACGATTATGGCATAGAGCGGGCAGACCTGCATACGGCGAAGCCGCTCGCGGATTTGGAGGTGATCGAGCGGCAAATCCTGGAATACGTCAAATACAGGGCGCCGGCAGCGCTGGCGACCGGCGCCGGGGACTTCGCCCTTTTGGCGGCGAGCGCGGCGAAGATGGCGGGCGCCGCGCAGATTAATATAGAGATTAACCGCAAGCTCGCCGAAATCGGTTGGGAGCAGGCCGACCTACGCGACTATTTATATGGCGACACAGGCACGACCGGCGTTTATGACAGGTATGTACTTAATTTCAACAGGAATGCCGCCAGGCAGGCCCTGGCTACCGATATCGCAGGGCGCTACGATTATTATGTTGAGGTGTCGCGGAGCAATTATTACGCACAGTTGGCCCGAAGCCGTTCAAATACACCCGATCCCGAGGCCGACAGGGAAGAAAGGGATCAGTTGAACGAAGCCAGGTGGGAGCTGGAGGAGGCTTTGGACAAGCTGATTGAACGCGAGACGAGGGCTTTCTATGAATCCAACAGGGGAGCGGCCGTCTGTGTGGAAAATATCGTCGCCGCTGTCGATGATGCCATGCTGATATATGAAATGCTAGATGACAGCATAGCTAAGCTAAACATAGATGTTAACTTATATAACGATGTAAATGATGTCTCATTTAATAATGCATATGATAAAGTAAATAACAGCGCTTATGACAGCGCAGATAACGTAAGCAAAAGCATTAATGACAGCGCAGATAACGTAAGCAAAAGCGTTAATGATAGCGCAGATAACGTAGACAAAAGCGTTAATGACAACGTAGATGATATGGAAATGGCTTTTGCAGCCCCCTTGCGGGGCGAGGCCGAACGCGCGAAGGCGCTGCTGGATGACGCCATTGGCGCGGTTGGCATATCAGGGGCGCTGGCGGCGAACATGGATGTTTTATCCCGCGCCCTGGACGAAATGGAAAGCTTAAGGCGCGACTTGCTGGGCTACTCGCCACTCGGGGGGCGCATCGACGGGGCGTCGATACGAAAGAGGCTCGCGCCGGATATTTCATCGTATAATTATATTGCCGGTTTTGATTATATGAAAATCAGCCCGAGGAGCGGATTTGCCGATCCGAGGGAGTTCGTAGACGACCGCATAACCGAACTCCTCGGCGGCGGTATGGGCAGCCCTGCCCATGTAGGTAATGACAAAAAACTGTCGGACATAGGTGTCGACGTTCACGATCTGCCGTCACGCAACCAAAGGCCGTGGTGGGAGCGGACGCAGGTGCTGTTTGCCTCCGGCCTGAGCCCCGCGCCCCCTGTCATTGAGCCCCAATATGAAGTGCTGCCGGTCTCAAACGCCCAAGGTTTCGATATGCAGACAAATCAATACATTAGCCTTGTGGAAAATGGGGCGATCGGCTACGACCCGTTTGATTTCAATAATGAATATTCGTCGAACGCGCTGGTCGTCATTAAAGACATCGGCGAGCTGCTGGGCGTCGGTATTGAAAACCTTCGCGACGCGCAATATGTCGGCGAATACGCTTTAAGTATTTTTGACAATTATGTTGATGACGATTACAGATGGGCGGGCGTCGCGAAACCGTCGAAAGTTGCATTTTTTGACGCGGAAGCGGAGTACATACTGCACGGCTGTGACAAACAATCGAGCAATATGTTTTGGACCAAGGCCCAGATTTTGACGGCCAGGTACGCCATGAACTTTATCCATGTTTATTCGGACCCGCGCAAGATACAGTTTGCCAGGGACACAGCGGCGGCCATGCTGCCGCAATGGGCGTCGGAGGCGCTGGCGCCTGTCGTGGCTGAGCTTGTACTGATGGCTTGGAGCATGAAAGAGGCGATTTTGGATGTCGAAAATTTATTGGATGGCAAAAGGGCGCCGTTCATGAAACTGGCGGGGGACTGGGAAACCATTATAGGCGTAGGTGCGGAAGGCCAGCCAAAAACCGAGGAACAACAAAAATGGTCATACATAGATTATTTGAGGTTGTTTATGATGACGGAAGCGAGGCAGACGAAGCTGGTCCGCATATGCGACTTGGTTGAAATCAACACAAAATTCGCTGGGCGGGGCCTTAAAGTGGGCGACCTATATTGTGAAGTGCAAGGCGAACTGACGGCGACGGTCAACTATCTGTTTATGACTGCGCCATTTATGCCTACATATTTAAAGACCGCTGATAACAGGCATTTGCTTCGGGCGGTAACCGTGCGCGACTTGTTTTAATGGGTTCACGATTTATGGTTGGAGCCTGCGACATGCTTAAAATTGGAAAATCCTGTAAAACATTATGGCGCATAGCGCATGGTGCGCATGGGCAACAGGGCGCTTTGACTTTGGAGGCTGCCATTTCCCTCCCGCTATACTTTTGCATATTGGTTGCCATCGCTTTTTTGCTGAGGGCGGTACAGGTTCACGAACGCGTGCAGCACGCAATCAGCCAGGCGTCGCTCGAGATCGCAGGCGCCAGCTATTTATATGGGCTTTCTGGCGCGCCGGATGCGCCGCCCGGCGCACAGGGGCTATCAGGCCTCGGGGCGGAGAGTGCCGGGGGCATTGCGATAAAATCGGCGCAGTTTGTCGAATGGCTGCCTTTGGGCGCCGGTGATGAAGCGTTCCAGCAACTGTCGATTGCGTCGTCTGCATTGACTGACCGGATAAGTGGGGCGCTATTTTGCCAATACGCGGATCTGGTGACAAGTAAGTATTTTAACTATGGCACATTGCCCGCATTGGGCGTCGAAGCCGGGCCCGCGCCTGGGGCCTTGGCGGGGCTAAATATCGAGGGCGGGGCGCAGGGCCTGGATTATGCACGATCATCATATCTGTCGGACGGTGGAGAGGACGTCAAAATAAATGTCAGGTACGCTTTCAATGTGCCCATACCTATCAAGCCTTTCTCCCGGATAACAATAGAGCAGGAGGCCTGCTCACGGGCATGGCTGTTCGGCGCCAGCCAAAATGCGGCTGGCAGGGGGCCCATATGGGCAGAGGATGATATATGGTCGCTACACAACTTCGAGCGGGGCGACCGCATCCAGGAAATATTCCATGCCAACCTCCCAAAGGGGTTCAATGTACTGGCTTCGTTCAACGATGGCGTGGCGACGGCCATCCACAGCATTGATACGACCGCCGCGTCATACCAGACCCCCGTAGGCATTGGCAGGGTGATTGATGGATATGTTGGCCAGTTAAGGGACTATCAGGGGCAGCCGGCCCCGTACGGGAGCGCGGGCATCGTCATTTTGCCAGAAGAAATATTGGTAAGGCGGCTGGTGATTGTTATGCCTCGAAATGAGATATCCGCAGAGATCAGTAGCGAGATCGATCGGTGCATCAGGGACGCGCTTGCGCAGGGGGTGATCCTACAGGTTGAGCGCTATGCGACGAAAAAAGTCAATGGCGAAAAAGAGGGCGAATAGGGCGGGTTGGTGCAAGATGTAGTATATGAGCGATACCCTCCCCAGGGCGCACAGCGCCGATGTGGCGCGGTTGCCGCGCATGGTAGACAGCTTGGCGCGGTTGGCGACGACGAACCGGCCAGCCGCGTAGCCTGCGAACACAATGCCGATCCATGGAAAGATCGGGTAATAGTCGTATGAAACGAAATCTGCGGTAATTAACCCAAAAGCAAATAAAAACGGCAGTGTCGTGCGCATTTGGCTAAAAATCCTTCCAATAATCAGCGAAGCGGGGGAAGCGATCCACATGGCCAACTGGCGCAACCGCTCTTTTGTCACCAGTCGCTCGAACAGGCCGATTATGATCATCGCGGCGCCTAAAAAATGCAGGATGCCGAATCTAATATACAGATCGCGGACGGCAACAAGCGTCGCCGCAGTGATTATCATGCCGCACAGTATGACCCTGGCGCCCCTCTTGATGTTGCTTTTTGAAAAACGGCAACTGATGCCGGACACGAACATAAAAAGGATGGCTGAGCTCCTCCCTATGTACATAAGCGGGGGCTCGTAATACCGGACGTCGGCGAACCCGAAGAAGTCGCGCACGTCCACAAGGGCGTGGAACACAGTCATCAGGATCATGGCGGTCCCGCGCAGGGCGTCGATCTGCCATACGCGCCCATGCGGGGTAGGCGGGAAAGTGGGCGGCAGCGTTTCGCTGCACGCCGTTTCTGCATGCCCGAAATTCTCTTCAGATCTCACATGACCGTCATTCGCGCCCTGCCCGCCATGTTCTTCATATCTCACATGCTCGTCATTCACACCCTGACCGTCCTGCCCCTCATGCCCCTCATGCCCATCATTCGCGCCCTGCCCGTCCTGCCAATTCTGCCCGTCCTGCCCCTCATGCTCTTTATGCATGTAATGTCCTTCGTGTGCATTATGCCCTCCGGTAACAGGTTGGGGCTCATTTTCATCAAAGGCGCCTGGCTTTTTTTTGTTTTGTTCGATTTTAATCCCGCCTTTTCACGCTGATGGTATTTAAAATACATGTGCGACGTTCACTGTGTTTCCTGGCTGTAGCCGATGCCATTTTAATATCAAACATTATGTGTGTCAAATTTCATGCCGGAACGCGTAGCGACATGCCTGCATACTGGCGCGTTCCAATATAAGCGGCACATATGCGCATAATCCACTAAATGAAATTCAAATATTGTCAGTTTGAAGCGGTTATGGTATACTTCCGTGTATCAGAGGGGGTTTTGCATAATCATTGGTGCGAGAATTGCATACCGAATATGAACAACTGAAAGTGGAAATCGGTAAATACGCCCAAAGTTTCGACTATGAGCTTTTGGATCGCGCCTATGAGTGCGCCTGTGAGGCGCACAGCGGCCAAAACCGCGTCTCCGGCGAACCGTACATAATGCACCCCCTTAATGTCGCGCTAATTCTGGCAGGGCTCGAGCTCGATATAGGCTCCATTGTTTCCGGTCTGCTGCACGACGTCGTCGAAGACACGTTCGTCACGCTGGACGATCTGTCCGCAATGTTTGGGGACACGATCGCCCAAATTGTCGACGGAGTGACTAAGCTGGAAAACATCCCCTATACGTCGATAGAGGAGCAACAGTCGGAAAACATCAGGAAAATGATCCTCGCGATGTCGAAGGACATCCGGGTGATCCTCATAAAGCTGGCCGACCGCCTCCACAACATGCGCACGCTTTACGATATGCCGCCCGAGCACAGGATCATAAAATCCAAGGAGACCCTCGAAATATACGCGCCCCTGGCGAACAGGCTGGGTATTTTCCGCGTCCAGAGCGAACTTGAGGATCTGTGCCTGCGCTATCTGGAGCCGGAGGCATATGACGAGCTGACCGAACTGCTGTCCGTGAACCAGGTAGAGCGCGAGGCGCCGATATCGGACGTCGCGCACCTTTTGGGCAGCAGGCTCGAAGAACTGCACATAAACGCCCATATCGAATACCGCATGAAGCACCTCTACAGCATTTACCGCAAAATGCGCAACCAGGACAAGCCGCTCGATAAAATATACGACATCTATGCCCTGCGTATCATTGTCAATACTGTGAGCGAATGTTATACGGCGCTCGGGACTGCGCACAACGAGTATACACCCGTCCCGGGTCGTTTCAAGGATTATATCGCGATTTCCAAGCCGAACCAGTACCAGTCGCTGCATACGACGCTGATCGGGGAGTCGGGCGCTCCGTTCGAGGTGCAGATTAGGACATGGGACATGCACCGCGTCGCTGAGTTCGGGATAGCCGCGCATTGGAAGTACAAGGAAAGCGCTTCCACAGGCTCGCCCAGGGACAGGTCGGGGCCTGTATCCGGTTACTCGCCGGGGGCCGCGCAGGGCGCCGCGCCCACGGGGCAAGGGGCTGGGGACGGGGCGCTCGATCTCGGCTTTGACCTCAATGAGGACGACCAAAAATTGGCCTGGCTCAGGCAGCTTATTGAATGGCAGCGCGACGTTCAGGACTCGGATGATTTTGTCGAGGATTTAAAGATCGACCTGTTTTCCGATACTGTTTTTGCATTTTCGCCGAAAGGGGACGTCTTTGCCCTTGCGAACGGCTCGACGCCGATAGATTTTGCATACCGCGTCCACAGCGCCATAGGCAACCGCATGAACGGAGCGCGCGTCAATGGCCGGATTGTGCCCATCTCCTACACGCTGCAAAACGGGGACATTGTGGAAATCATTACCTCTGTCAACGAGCACGGGCCCAGCCGCGACTGGCTCGATATCGTGAAGAGCGGGCAAGCCAGGAGCAAGATCCGCCAATGGTTCAAGCGCGAAAACCGGGAGGAGAACATCGTCCGGGGCAAGGAGCTGGTGGACAAGGAAATTAAGAGGCAGGGTTACTTGCCGTCCCAGCTCCTGAGGGCCGATTTGGTGGATCGCCTGATAAAGCGCTATAATTTTGCCGCCCTCGACGACGCGTACTCCGCAGTCGGATACAATGGCATTTCCAGCACAAAGCTGGTGTTTCGGCTCGTGGAGGAATACAACGCGGTTAGCAAAACACCGCCGGAAACCGTTACCGAATTTATAAAACAGAACAGCCTGCAGCAGGGCGTGCAGGAGCTAAAAAAGGTTGCGGGCCGCAAAAAAAGGCAGGCGGACAGCGAAATACTCGTCCGGGGGGTTGCCAACTGCCTCGTGCGGACGTCGCACTGCTGCAACCCGGTCCCCGGCGATCCGATAGTCGGCTATATAACAAGGTCGCGGGGGGTTTCCGTGCACAGGTTCGACTGCGTCAACGTCGTAAACTCCGTCGACGACGACAACAGGCTGGTAGAGGTGTCCTGGTACGACCAGGTCATCGAGACGTACCAGGCGGCTATATTGATCGTCGCGAACGACAGGCCGGTGCTTATATCCGATATAACCAGCTCCATCGGTGAGCTTATGATACCGATCAAAAATATAAACGCCAAGGTCTCGCGCGATAATTTGGCCATGATCGACCTGATTTTGGAGATTGTCGATAAAACGCAGTTGGACACAATTATCAGAAAAATCAACGGCATCGACAGCGTAATCAGGGTCACGCGCAGCATTCATTAAAATTACACGGGGTATCAAATGAGGGCGGTTGTACAACGGGTGGCGCGCTCCGCCGTTGTGGCCGACGGCGAGCTCAGGGGCGAAATAGGGCAGGGCCTGTGCATATTTGTCGGCGTGGGCAAAGACGACGGCGATTGGGACGTCGAATGGCTTGCGGGCAAAATCTTGGGCCTCCGGGTATTTTCGGACGGCGACGGCAAAATGAACTTGAACGTCAGCCAGGTGGGCGGCTCGCTGCTGATTGTTTCGCAGTTCACGTTGTACGGCGACTGCAGGAAGGGCATGCGCCCATCATATGACGCGGCAATGCCCACCGATCGGGCGCGCGGGCTGTATGATGCGTTCACAGAGCGCTGCGCCCTCGCGGGCCTGCCGGTGGTTTCGGGGGTGTTTCAGGCCGATATGGCTGTGACGATTGAAAACGACGGGCCCGTGACGCTGCTCCTCGATTCCAAGAAGGCGTTTTGACGCGCGAATAGCGCGCCCTGCGCTTTGTTGGCGTATAAAATATCAGCCTGAAATATAACATATTATGTTTGATAATGATGTGCTCCTCCGCGTATCGCCGGAAAAATACCATAGCCATATATATGATATCGTAAAGCTTTTTTACAGTGGCGCGGTCCGCCGCGCGCCCGGGCCGCACAATGCCTGCGGGGCGGGCGGGGGCGGTTTGGCTGCTAGGGCGAGTGCGGTCCGCCGCGCGCCCGAGCCTGTCGATTTGAACGAGCCTGGCGATACGGGCGGGCGGGGCGGCAGCGCGGCGGCGGATGTTATTACCGCTTCGTTTACGGAGGGCCGATGTGTTCTGGAGCTGCGTTACGGCGCGGGCGGGGGCGCGTCTGCAGGCTTCTGCGAGCGGGAAGGCGCGTTGGGGCCCGGGCGCGGCGGCATCGCCTATGAAGCAAAAATGGCGCTGTACCGCATGCTAAAAGCGCGGGCGCTATCGGCGCAAAGCGATGACACCGGAGATGGTGCGGGCGCTGGCAGAGATACCGACGGAGATGCAGGCGTCGGAGAGGATATGAGCACTGGTTTCAGCGTTGGCGCCGGTGGGCTTGGAGGTTGGCGCCTGCCTTGGGGGGCCCTGGTCGGCGTCAGGCCAATAAAGCTTTATGCGGATCTCATGCGGACGGGCTTTTCCAAGGGCGAAGCGGCCGCCGAAATGGCGCGGGCATACGACGTGCCGTCGGAGACGTCGGATTTGTGCCTGCGGATCGTTGAGAATCAGGACGCGATAATCCAGAGCTATGATGCAAAAAAAGACTGCATCCTGTATATCGGCATACCGTTTTGCGTGTCAAAATGCGCCTATTGTTCGTTCGCGTCGGACGCGCACAATAAGGCGGATAAATATGCCGAACAGTATATACGCGCACTGTTTGCGGAGCTGCGTTTTATAGCGGGCCACATGGACGGCGCCGGGATCCGGCCCCGGGCGGTGTATGTCGGCGGCGGCACGCCGACGGCGCTCGGGCGGCGCGAGCTATCGTGGCTGTTGAACGGAATCGCCGAGCTGTTTTCGCATAACCGCCCCGACGAGATCACGGTTGAGGCCGGTAGGGCGGACACAATCGACGCCGACAAGCTAGACGCGATCCGCGAAGGCGCGCGGGGCGCCGGAAGGCTGCGGCTGTGCATCAACCCGCAGTCCATGAACGGGAGCACGCTCGCTTTGATTGGGAGGGGGCATTCCCCAAATGATGTGGTCGAAGCTTTTTGGCTCGCGCGGAGGGCGGGCTTTGACGATATAAATATGGACATTATCGCCGGGCTGCCGGGCGAGGGGCTGCGCGATTTCGCGCATACCCTCGACGCCATTTCGGAGATGCGGCCCGAAAGTTTCACCGCCCACACCCTTTGCGTGAAGCGCTCGTCGCGCATACACGAGTTTGGGTGGCGCTACACTTGCCCGGACGCGGGGGAGACCGCCGCCATGCAGGACGCCGCCCTGAGCCGGGCCACGCTGTTGGGAATGCAGCCCTACTATCTTTACCGGCAAAAAAACACCATTGGCAACCTGGCCAACACAGGGTTCGCGGCGAGGGGCCATGAATGCGCTTACAATGTACACGAAATGGCCGACAGCGTCGACGTGTTCGCGGCGGGCGCGGGCGCGGTATCGAAATTCGTGAACCACGAAACGGGGAGCATCGAAAGGGTGTTTAATGTAAAAAATCTGTTGGAATATATAAGCCGTAACGATGAAATGATTGACAGAAAAACAGATTTTTTAGCTAATCGGGAAAGGGTCAGGTTTTGCGATGGCGGATGAATTAAGTATGACAGCGACGATGGGCAACGATGGTTCGGAGGATCCGCAGGCGCAGTCCGATGACGCCTATTCCGGCGATCTCAAGAGTTTGCTCGATGAAATAATGAACGGCGATCTGGATCTGCTCGCGGACATGCCCGCAACGGATGGGCTGCCGGAGAGGGTCCTTGGCGCCGAGCCGTTTGTGGCAGGCCCCAATAGCGCTGCGGCGGACTTTATGTCCAGGACGGCGCAGGCCGCGCAAGCCGCGCAGGCCTCGGGCGGCGCGGTCAGTGCAGGGACTGCGGACAGGGCGGGCATTGTTGATGTAGATATCATAGATCCAAACGACATAGCGAACTATATAAATATCGCCAATGCGACGGATATAACGGATGTTACAGATGTCACTGATGTCACTGATGTTACAGATGTTGCCAGTGTTGCGGATTTTACCGGCGCCGCTGATATCTCTGGCACTGCGGATTTCACTGGTGTCGCTGATATAACCGGCGCCGCTGATGTGCCTGGCTCCATTGATGCCGCTGGCGCCGTTGACGTCCCTGGTGCCGCTGACGTCCCTGGCGCTGCTAGCGTCCCTGGCATTGCAAATGAAGCGGATAATATAAGCAGTTCGAGTAATACGGATGGTAATATAAACGCTGCCGCTTATGATCGGGGCGCCGGCAATGATCGCGCCGGTAACGCGGGGGCGGCGGGCATCGCTTCGGCAATAAAAGCGCCGACAGGCGAAAAGCGTGCATTTGCAATCGCTGTTCCTTTTTTTGGGGGATCGCGGATACAGTTTGGCGCCCAGCGGATTGCTGTCGTCCTATCTATTTTATTGTTATTTAGCGCAGTCGGTTATTTTAGTGTAAAATATATATCCGGCGGAACATTGGGAACGGCGCCCGAGCAGCCGCAGGAAGTGATCGTCTATACGGTTGTGCCCGCCTTATACAACCTGGGGGATATCACGAGGCGCATTTCGGAACGCGAAGCCGATGCCGTCAACGGCGGCGCGGCCGACGATGCCGGGCGGGGCTCTGCGTCGACGGCGAAAATGTATGAGGCGGCGGTGCTCGCGCTGCTCTATCCTGAAAACAAGCTGGAAGGCCAGGAACACTACAGCAATTACAATAACCATATAAAAAGAATGGCTGAACGCATGACGTCCAGCGAACTTATCGGCGAAGCAGGCGCAGCCGGTGCGCCGGCATACGAAGGGGCAGCAATAGATAACCCCGACGCGCCGCACATCGTAATGGCGACGCCGCTGGAGGAGAGCACGGATATAGCAATCTACGGAACTGACAATGTGGCCCCGGATTTAGGATCCAATCCGGGCTCTGTTGCCTCGGCGCCCGATTCGGTGACGCCGCCAATGAATATAACGATACCGGCGCCGGCGCCGTTTCCGGTCAACGTGCTCTCATACCACAGCGTGGGCGATGTTTTGATATCGGGGAAACTAAGTTTGACTAACAACTCCGATCTCATCATTGAAAACGCTTTCATTGAGTTGACATTGAGCGGCGGACGCATAGATGGCGTCGAAAGCGCCGCAGTTGCCGATGGCATCGCTAGGAACGATAACATCGCAAGGGGCGTTAGCGCCGCTGGCGGGGGAGGCATGGACGCATTCGACATGCAGACCAAAACAGTGTTCGCCTATGTTAAAGGGCTGAGCCTTGAACCGGGCGTCGAAAAGGTCATATCTTATGCTGCAGCGCCGCCTGCAAACAGGGGCGCGGCGTTTGTGCTGGACAGCGCCGGGCTGGCGGCGTTTGACACGCATATAGACGGGGAGCCGGTTAAAATTTATTTCGATCCCGATTATTCATATTTGGAGGTACTTAAAGCTGGCGCGTACTGACGCGGACGGTAGTAGCCTTTCCCAAATCCTCATCGGCATGGTGTCGCTTGGCTGTCCGAAAAACCTTGTGGACGGCGAAGCGATGCTGGGCCTTCTTTGCGCGCGCGGCTATGGCATCACGCCGGACGCCGATCTCGCCGATGTGATCATAGTAAATACTTGCGGTTTTATTGATCCGGCAAAAAAAGAGTCCATTGGCGCCATATTAGACATGGCTGAAAAGAAAAACACGGGGCGATGCTTCGCATTAATCGTGACGGGCTGCCTGTCCGAAAGATACCGAGGCGCGTTTTCGGAAGAATTGCCGGAAGTGGACGCCGTGCTGGGTACGGGCGAGTATGGGCGGATTTGCGACATCGTCGATCGGTTCGTCCGGAAGCGCGGGCTGCCTGGGCGCGAAAATGGGAGCGAAAGCGCTGAAAGCGGCGCGGGTGTCGAGGAAGATGCGCCGCGCAGTATCCACGAAAGCTCTGCCGGGCAGAGGCTCGATCACCTCAACGCGCCGCGCGTCTTGACGAGCGGCGCTGGTTTTGTATATATTAAGATAGCGGAGGGGTGCGACAACCATTGCACGTACTGTGTGATACCCTCCATACGCGGGCCGTATGTCAGTAGGCCGCGCGCCGACATCATTGCCGATGCCGAGCGCGCGTCGGCGGGGCGCGACATAGAGGCGGTGTTGATCGCACAGGACACAACAAGGTATGGAACGGCCGGGCCGGAGTCGCTGTGCGGGCTGCTCGAAGAGCTGTCGCGCGTTGAGCGCGTCAGATGGATACGGCTGATGTACGCGTACCCGGATCGCATGGACGATTTGCTCATACGGCAATTCGCCGCGAACCCCAAGCTGCTGCCCTACCTGGACATGCCGATACAGCATGCGAGCGACAGCGTTCTCCGCGCCATGGGGCGCAGGTACGGGCGCGCCGATCTGTATGGGCTGGTAAATAAATTAAGGCGGCAGGCGCCGGGCATAGTGCTGCGCACAACGGTGATGACGGGTTTCCCGGGCGAAAGCGAAGAAGACTTCATGGGGCTTCTGGATTTTATTGCGGATATCAAGTTTGAGAGGCTCGGGGTATTTGCCTATTCAAGGGAAGAGGGCACGCCGGCAGCCGCAATGGGCGGGCAAGTGGCGAAAAAGGTGGCGCAAAAAAGGCGGGCCCAGTTGCTCCGCGTACAGGCCGCCATTATGTCGCAGTGGGAGTCCTCGCTCATTGGGCGCGAGTATGAGGCGATTGTCGATTCGGTGCTGCAGCGCAAACCCTCGCGGAATGGCCGAAACGGTGCGGAGTACCGCGTCAGGACATATGCGGACGCTCCCGACATCGACGGCTTTGTGCGCGTTAGGGCGGGCGACCTTGGGGCGGGGGATTTTGTCAGGATAAAAGTCACGGGGAGGGATTCTGAGGGGCTACTCGGAGAATTGATGACATGAATTTACCAAACAGGCTAACCATTGTCAGAATAGCGCTAATCCCGTTGTTTGTGTTGCTGTCAGCCGGGCTGCCGGACATAATCTACAGGCTGCTCTCGTTCATTGGCATGGGCGCGTTGGTCGAGGCGTTTGTCGGGTTCGTCGCGCGCAGCGGGCTGGCGGCCGCCGGGATAGTGTTTATCGTCGCGTTTTCGACGGACGCGCTGGACGGGTATATTGCGAGAAAATATAAAATGGTCACCGACTTCGGGATCTTTCTGGACCCCATCGCGGACAAACTGCTTGTAACCGCCGCGCTGTTCGTGCTGACATACAGGGGGATGATAGGCGCATGGATACCAATCGTCGTCGTGTCCCGTGAATTTATTATAACGGGCCTGCGCCTGCTCGCGGCGAGCAAGGGCGTCGTGCTGGCGGCGGGCGGCTTTGGAAAAGCCAAAACGGCCCTGCAGTCCGCGGCCATTGCGCTACTGCTGTTCCAAAACTTTAGGGCGGCGCCCCTTGTGGCCATCAACGCAGGCGGGCTGCTGCTATACGCGGCGCTTGTATTTACAATTATGTCCGGCGTGGATTATATAATAAAAAACCGCTCGCTGTTCAATATTCCACAATGAAATGGGGTGTAGGCGCTGGCTTCGATGCGTGAGGCACACAGGAGGGAAAGCGATAGGGACAAGATCGACTATATATTCGGCGAATACCGGCATCTGATGCTAAATAAGGCGTTCAGCATTTTAAAGGATCGGATGCAGGCGGAAAAGGCCCTATATGAGTCGTTTATCCATATATGGAAAAATATTGACAAAGTGGACGATCCGAGAAGCAGCCAAACCATTGTTTTTGCCGTCACGATCGTCCGCAACTGCGCTTACGCGCTGATGGAAAACGAGGCGCGGCATGTCGCGCCTGCACAGGACAAAAAGCCGTTCGACGCCAGGGGCATAGAGGAGGCGCTTTTTGACATGTCGGCTTCCGATATTATCAAGGTTGTGAACAAACTCGGCGGCGAAAATAAAAACATCTTTTTATTAAATTACGGATACGGGCTTTCGAATAAAAAAACCGCAATGACGTTAAAGGAAAGCGAAACTGTTGTCCGGGACCGTTTGCATAAGACGCAAAGAAGGCTGCGCGCTCTATTGCTGAGGGGTGGGTTTTAGACAATTGAATCATGACAAAAGACAAGAAACGATACGCGATAGCGTATATGGGGAGATAGCGGCGCGATACGTGGAACGCTACGGCGCCGTTTTGCAGCGCGAGCTTTTTGAGTCCGGGGCGCCCGCGAGGGGCGGCGCTTTCGGGAGCGTCTATGACGCTGCGGGTACGGCGGGCGCTGTGGGCGAAACAGGCGGAAGGGGCGGCAGAAGCGGCAGAGGCGGCAGAGGCGGCACGGACGCGCGGTCGGCCATTGATCGGGACCAGGGTTCCGGCGCACCGGATGGCAGGGGTGATGGGGCCGGCGATCTGGATACCGCTGATGGCGGCGGCGCCGAAAGCAGCGGCGGTGGATGGGTCGAAGCGGGGGCTCGCTCAAGGAAGACCGAAGCGGGGGAACGCACGAAGCGGGCCGAAGCGGGGGCCCGCTCGGGGCAGGCCAAAGCGGATGCCCGTTTGAGTCAGGCTGAAGCGGGTTTGCGCCCGGGGCAAAATGGCGCCGGGTGGGCGAACTCAGGTATGAATGCCGGCATAAATGCTGGCATGAGTACCGGTAAAAATGCCGGCAAAAGCACCGACAGAGGCGCCGACAGAGGCGCCGATAAAAGCGCCGACAGCGATGACAGCCCCGATATGTGGCCAGGGGACCGAAGCAAGGCTCCGGACGGGCGCATATTTCTCAAAGCGGACGCCAGTACGGACGAGTGGATAATCGAAGCCCTGGCCACCGAGCGGCGCAAACGGGCGCTGATCCGGTTTTCCATAGCCATAGCTGCCGTCGCGTGCCTGGCGGCTTCGGTACTGTTCTCCGGGCTGCCGGAGATGGTTAAAAATGTATGGGAAACCCAGATAGCTAGCAAGCTGTCACAGGCCCCGCCCGGCGGCGCCGAAGCTATGACGACCGGCGGCGCGTTGCAGACCACCTCGACAGCCAGTGGGCTCACGGGGAACGCGTTACTGGAAGATGGGCAGCCCGACGGGCCGGGCGACAGCGAAGGCGATGTCGAGGACGAAGTGGGCATCATACCGCTTGACTTTCCCATCAGGTCGGGTTATTCAATAGTCAGTGTCATACAGGACGCGGGGCGAACGGTGTATTTCATCGCCAACGAGAAGCAGGACAACATTGTCCTCACCGTCAGGCGCGGTTCGCTGCCGGCGGACATCGCCGCGCCTCTGACTGGCATCGGGATAGGCGGCGCCGACGTATATCTGGCATATAACGAGGACTACAGCCTCCTGTTGTTTGAACGGGACAACCTGGTATATGAACTGACGTGCCGTTATGACGTCAATACATTGATGGATTTTTGCGGTTTTGAGAACCATGCGTTCGCGCGCGGCGTGCTTAACCCGCGCCTGGGCGAGGGTGGCCAAAAATCGGTCGCCGTCGATTATATGATGTATATTCCCCTAAAGTCGGGGACGGCTTCCTATTCCGACATCAGGCGGCGCATCGCGGGCGGTGAGGCGCCGCCCCCCGGGTCCGTCGTGACGGAAGAGGCAATAAACTACTTCCCGCCCGAACGGGACTACAGCTCCATGCTTGCCAGCATGGCAGCGGCGTCGGGCGGCGGCGGGGAAGAAGGCGGCCAGGACGCTGGCGAGCCAGATGCGGCTGGCCAAGGCGCGGGCGGCACAGATGCAGGCGCCCCGGACGAAATCGATAACGGGTCTTCGGGCGAGTGGGCGCAGGGCGACCACCCTTTTCAGATATATTACGAAATGGGCGCATCGCCCCTTCATGAAGATCGCGCCATCGCCTATGTGCACATCATGGCCCAGGACTTTGACTGGCTCGCATCTCCGCCTTCCAACATAACGATGCTCATCGATACATCGAGTACCATGTATTCTTTTGACAAACTGCCCATGGTCAAAGAAGCCATACTGCATATGGCCGAAAAAATGGACGAGCAGGACAGGATGTCGATAGTGGTGTATGACGGCGATTCGGAAGTGCTGCTCGACAATGCCGAGGGCGGGGACACCGCCCCAATAAGGAGCGCCCTGGACGATATGTCCGCCGGGATATACACATATTACGGAAGCGGGCTGCAAACGGCCTACACCATCGCCCAAAAGAATTTTATTGAGGGCGGCAATAATCTAGTGATTACGATAACGGACACCGACGACGGTTTCGGGCTGAACGGCGCGGCGGACGCCCTGGATGACCTTGTCGCCCAGTACAGCGACGTGGGCATAGAGTTTAGGGCGATAGCGGTCGGCGCCCTGGCTGGCCCGGAAGTGGATGCGCGGTATGTGGAGTTCATCTACGCGACGACGCTGGCGGAGATCAAGCAGGCGCTGGTAAACGAGCTCACGTCGGATTCATACCTTATAGCCGGAGGGGCGCGCGCATTCATAGAGTTCAATCCGGCGAATGTCACGTCGTACAGCTTGTTCGGCTATGACGACCGGCGCTCTGCGTACCAGGAGCAGATATATACTTGGCAGGACATGGACCATATTTATGCGGGCGACAGCATCGTCCTCCTCTTCGAGCTGGAGTTGCTGGATCCTGGCGCTTTGACGGGCACAGGCGGCGGCGAGACAGGGGGGGGCGGAGCGGAAGGCGCCGGGGCGGAAGGCGCCGGGGCGGACGCGGGCGAAAGCGCCGCTGCGGTTGAATATGCCGACGAACTGTTTGAGATACGCATCCGGTATACGGCCGCCGGCGAGTTTGCGAACAGGGAATTCGCCAAAGCCGCCACTTATGACGACGTCAAAACGGAAAACAGCGCCGACTTCCACCTCGCGTGCTCCGTCGCGGTTTTTTGCGGCTCGCTCAAAGGCGACGGCGACATGGGCGCGTCCATCGATCTTGCGGAGTCGCTGGCTGTCGCCGGAGCAAACGCAAGCGCGGGCGGCGGTGCGGGCGCGGGGAGCCCAGGCGAGGGCGCGGACGCGCGCCGCGCCGCATATATCGAATTGATCCGCCAATATAGAAACTTGGTTCAGCAATAACTTAATCATTTCGTTTTTTTCCAATTCATCACCAATTCATCATTCATGCTTTTGTCGTAAATCACTGCCGTGAATCGTTTTTCATGACCATTGACATTTATTTGGTGTTATGATAGATTTTTTTCGGCATCCGGAACGCTGGGATTTATATAAATCCTTTATTCCGCGCGCGTATCCGGTACGCACGGAAAGCGGAAATTTCTGTTCTTGCTCCCGAGGAATCAGCCTCAATCACAAAAGAAAGGTAACGAATTATGAATCCCATGTTTCTTGTAGCATCGCTGTCGGGTGTCGTCGCTCTGTGCGCCGCGTTCTACATCCTCTCCTGGATTAACAAAAACAGCGAGGGCGACGACCGTATGCGCGAGATCGCTTCTTTTATCCGCGAGGGCGCCATGGCTTTTCTGAAGCGCGAGTACCGCCCAATCGGCATTTTCATTGCGGTAATGTTTGTACTGCTGATTTTTGCGATCAGGATTGAAACGGCTCTCGCGTTCCTGCTTGGTGCGATTTTTTCATTGGCTGCGGGGTTTATCGGTATGCGTGCCGCAACCAGGGCCAATGTGAGAACGACAGCCGCCGCCCGCACCGGTTTGCCACTGGCGCTGAAAATCGCGTTCCGGGGCGGTGCTGTGCTGGGGCTTTGCGTTGTCGGCCTGGGCATGCTGGGACTGGGCATTTTGTTAATTATATTTGGCGCCAACACCAAAGAACAGATTGAGCTCATAACTGGCTTCAGCCTGGGGGCATCCTCAGTCGCGCTGTTCGGGCGCGTGGGCGGCGGGATTTATACGAAAGCCGCCGATGTAGGAGCGGACCTGGTCGGTAAGGTCGAGGCTGGCATCCCGGAGGACGACCCCCGCAACCCGGCTGTCATAGCGGACAATGTCGGCGACAATGTCGGCGATGTGGCGGGCATGGGTTCCGATCTGTTCGAAAGTTATGTGGGTTCGATCATTTCCGCTCTTGTCCTTGCTATTACAGTAAAAAACGCCGGTGGTGAGACGCTTCTTTTTCAAAGTATAGCGTTCCCGCTGCTGGTCGCCGCGATGGGCGTGCTTGCGTCGGTTATAGCCGTATTTACTGTCGGGGGAAAAAACACGAAAAACCCTGCCACAGCCCTCAACATGAGCACATATGCCGGCAGCGCCATCGTGCTGGTCGCGGCGTTCATACTGGGGCAGGTGTTTTTTGGCTCGTCGATGGCTTTAGGTACGGTTTTTGGCGGCTTCGGGGCTTTTGGCGCAGTCGCTGTCGGAATTATCGTCGGCATAGCGATCGGGTTTTTTACGGAGCGCTATACTTCTCCTGACTATAAGCATGTCAAAGGCATTGCGAAACAGGCTGAAACAGGCCCTGCTACTGCAATCATCGACGGCTTCGCGGTCGGCATGGTTTCAACAGTAGCGCCGCTTTTGTTTATTGCTGTCGGCATATTCCTCGCTTTCAATTGCGCCGGTTTATATGGCATTGCCCTCGCCGCAATCGGGATGCTGTCTACGACCGGGCTGGTAGTCGCTGTCGACGCCTATGGCCCTGTCGCGGACAATGCCGGCGGCATAGCCGAAATGGCCAACCTGCCTGAAAATGTCCGCGAAATTACAGATAAGCTGGACTCGGTCGGGAACACTACCGCCGCTATCGGCAAGGGTTTCGCAATCGGCTCCGCCGCCCTCACAGCGCTGGCTTTGTTTGTTTCCTATTCGGAAATCGCCAACCTGAGCTCTATTGACCTCCTAAATCCTATGGTGGTCGTCGGATTGCTTATCGGCGGCACGCTGCCCTTCCTCTTCGGCTCATTAACTATCCGATCGGTGGGCAGAGCCGCGTTTAAGATGATTGAAGAGGTGCGGCGCCAGTTCCGCGAAGACAAGGGCATCATGGAAGGCACTTCAAAGCCTGATTATGCCAAGTGCGTGTCCATCTCCACCGACGCTGCGCTGCGTGAAATGATTATACCCGGTTTATTGGCAGTGGCTGCCCCGATCATCATGGGCATTATCGATGTCGGGATGCTGGGCGGCATGCTGGCCGGCGCTTTGCTTACAGGCGTGCTATTAGCCATTACGATGTCCAATGCCGGAGGCGCATGGGATAATGCGAAGAAGTTCATCGAAAGCGGCGAACACGGCGGGAAAGGAAGCGACGCCCATAAGGCCGCTGTCGTCGGAGATACCGTGGGTGACCCGTTCAAAGACACTGCCGGCCCGTCCATGAATATTCTGATTAAATTGATGACAATTGTATCCGTGGTCTTCCTGCCGCTGTTCCAGCGTTTTATGTAGTATACGGTTTGGCGGGAAAGCGGGCTGTCGCTCGGCATCACGCCGGCGACGGGCGTGGGCGCGTACTGCCTCGTTGCGGACAACGCGGGCGGGATTGCGAAGAAGGCGGGTCTAACGGAGGACAACCATATGAAGGTGCTTGTTACAGGCGGCGCGGGATATATCGGTTCGACGGTATGCTCGGCGCTGCTGGACGCGGGGCACGAGCCCGTTATCGTCGATTCGCTGCTCAAAGGGCGCGAGGAGTTCGTCCGGGGCAGGCTGTTTTACAAAGGCGATTTCGCAGACGCGGAGCTGCTCGCCCGGATCGCTGCGGAGCATCCGCAAATCGAATGCGCCATACATATGGCCGCGCTGGTCGTCGTGCCAGATTCCGTTTCGGACCCGTTTGGCTATTACAATGAGAACGTATACAAGTCGCTGGTCTTTTTCGACAGCCTGATAAAAAATGGCATCAACAAGATTGTCTTCAGCTCGTCCGCTTCCGTCTACGACGACGCGCCGGGCTACATGGTCACCGAGGAATCCCTGCTAAACCCGAGGAGCCCGTACGCTAAGACAAAATATATTACGGAGCTTGCGCTTAGCGATTTTTGCACAGCATACAACCTTAGCGCCATAGCCCTTCGATACTTTAACGTCATCGGCGCGGACCCGAAGCTGAGGTCCGGCTTACAGAACCCCGCCCCGTCGCACATCCTGGGCAAGCTCGTCTCCGTCGCCGAAGGGAAGCTGGAAAAGTTCACGGTCACCGGCGCCGACTGGCCGACGCGCGACGGCACGGGCATCCGCGACTATATCCACGTTTGGGACATCGCGCGGGCGCATGTGCTGGCGGTGGAGCGCTTTGACGCGGCGGTATCGGCGTTCGGCTCGGGGTTTATACCGATAAACCTGGGCTGCGGTAGCGGCGTGACTGTCCGGGAGCTGGTCACGGCGTTTGAGAATGTTTATGGGCGCAAAGTCGCGACGGAGGAAGCGCCGCCGAGGGCCGGCGATGTGGCTGGCGCTTACACAGGCAGCGCGCGGGCTGCGGAGCTGCTGGGCTGGCGCGCCGGGCTTGGCATTGAGGACGGCATAAAAGACGCGCTCAGGTGGAGCGGCGTCCGGCAGTCCATGCTCGGTTACTGAGCCGATTATGCGTAAGAGTTCAAACTTAACCGATACAAAATGACGGCGTTTTTCCGACCTGATACGCCGTCACGTTACCTACGAATCCAGACCAGAGTTCAAATTTTATGCCGATTATAAAATGAAAATTGAATAGAGGCTTATAGAGGCTTGTTGTAAATGAAATTTGATTATGCGGGCGGGCGATAGAAATGATCGTTCGCCCGCATTTTTATGTCATTCGTCCCGCAGAGCGGACAAAAGCGCGTCTCTGACCTTTTCGGGATCCCCCGAGCCGCCCAGGCGCTTCATGGCCTGGCCCATCAGGTAGCCGAACGCCTTCTCCTTGCCGGCGCGGTATTCGGCGGCAGCGCCCGGGTTTTCGCCGATTGTGTCGCGTACGGCGTCGGCGATGATCGCCCCGTCGCTCTGCATCATCAGCCCCTTTTCGGCTATATATGCGCGCGGGTCGACGTCCGACATAAACACCGCTTCCACGGTCTCCTTATATGCGCTGCGGTTGATCCGCCCGCCGGACACAAGGCCAATCAACGCCGACAGTTTGTCCACGTCCACAGACAGCGCCTCCGGCTGCATGTTGGTCTGGTTCAGCAGCCTCATGATCTCGCCCGTGATCAGATGGGCCGACTCCGACGGCTCGCCGCTCCGCCCCGCAATGTCCTCGAACAGCGTGGATAGATTAACGTGGCTCGTCAGGGCCGCCGCTTCTTGTGCGGCAAGCCCGTACTCACGGACATAGCGCGCCCGCTTTTTGCTCGCCAGCTCCGGCAGGTTGTTTTCAACGGATGCAAGCCAGGCGTCGTCAATGTCCACGGGCAGCAAGTCGGGCTCGGGGAAGTAGCGGTAGTCCTGCGCGTTCTCCTTTGAACGCATGCCGTACGACTCGCCTCTGTCGTCGTCCCAGCGGCGCGTCTCCTGCGCGACACGGCCCCCGGCGTCCAATATGCTGATTTGCCGCGCGGTCTCCGCGTCAATGGCGCGCCCGATGGCCCTGAACGAGTTCAGGTTCTTCATCTCGGTGCGGACGCCAAGCGCGCCGCCTGGCTGCCGCACGGAGAGGTTGACGTCCGCGCGCAGGGAGCCCTCCTGCATTTTGCAATCGCTGACGCGCAAATAGAGCAGGATTTCGCGCAGGGCCTCTAAAAATGCGATCACCTCGTGGCCGCTTCGGAAATCCGGCTGCGTGACAATTTCCACCAAAGGCACCCCGCAGCGATTGAAATCCATCAGCGTGGCGCCGCCCGCGCTGTCGTGGACGAGCTTGCCTGCGTCCTCTTCAATATGGATCTCGCGTATGCCGATGGACTTGCCAGTCCCTCCCGAATTAATCTCCAGGCGCCCGTCGCTGCAAATAGGGGCGTACAGTTGAGATATCTGGTAGGCTTTTGGCAGGTCTGGGTAGAAATAGTTTTTTCGGTCGAACCTGCTGTGCCTCTCTATGGCGCAGCCAAGCGAAAGGCCCAGCCGCACGGCCAGGTCCGGCACGGCCCGGTTCAGTTTCGGCAGGGCGCCCGGCAGCCCCGCGCATACCGGGCATACATGGGTGTTGGGATCGCCGCCGAATGCGGTCGGGCAGGCGCAGAATATTTTAGACGCGGTCGACAGCTCCGCGTGGATCTCAAGCCCAATAACAGTCTCCCACGTCATACAGTCTTTGCCCTTTCCACTGTGTTTGTGCTTCCGGCTGCATTTGCACCCCCCGTTTTGTTTGTGCTTCCTGTTACATTTGTACCTGCCATTACGTTTGCGCTTTCGGTTGCGTTTGCGCCTTTCGGGGCGGCTTTGTGGTGGTTGGTACGGCGTTGATAGACTTGCGCCGCCCTGACGAGCTGCCCCTCGGAAAAAGCGTCGCCCATCAACTGTAGCCCTATCGGCAGCCCCCGGCTGTCCAGCCCGCAGGGAAGCGCAACAGCCGGCAGCCCCGCCAAGTTTGCCGACACGGTGTAGACGTCGCCTAGATACATCTTCATGGGGTCATCCATGTTTTCGCCCAACCTGTACGCGGTGGTGGGCGCGACCGGCGAGAGGATCATGTCAAAGCGCCCGAACAAACGGCTGTAGGCGTCTTTGATCAGGGCGCGCGCCTGCAGCGCCTTTTTATAGTAGGCGTCGTAATACCCGGAGGAGAGGACAAACGAGCCGAGCATGATCCTCCTTTTAACTTCCATGCCGAAACCTTCGCTGCGGGACAGCCTGTACACCTGTTCAAGCGTTTCTGAGGCCTGGCTCCGGTGGCCGTATTTCAAGCCATCGTAGCGGGAAAGGTTAGAGGAGGCCTCGGCGCACGCAATGATGTAGTACGCAGGAATCATATAGTCCACCAGCGGCATGTCAAACTCCTCCACATGGGCCCCGGAAGCTTCAAACTCCTTTGCTGCCGCGAGTACCGAGCGCTTGATGTCCTCGTCGATGCCGCCGGAGAAATAGTTGCGGGGGAGGCCTATTGACACGCCTGGGAGGCGCCCGTCTGCCTCGTTGCTGCCAGCCGCGCTACTGCCAGCCATGCACCAGCCCGCCCCATGCGCGTCGAAACAGCCCGGTATATGTGTGCCGAATCTGAACGGTTTATCGATGACGCATGTGCCGTCCATATCGTCCGGCCCCGAAATGACCGCCAGCAAGGCCGCGCAGTCGTCGATGTCGCGCCCAATGGGGCCGATTTGGTCGAGCGAAGACGCGTAGGCGATGAGCCCGTAACGCGACACGGAACCGTATGTCGGTTTTATGCCCGTAACGCCGCAAAAGGCGCAAGGCTGGCGTATGCTGCCGCCGGTGTCCGTCCCCAGCGCAATGGGTATCTCGCGCCCAGCCACCGCCGCCGCGCTGCCGCCCGACGAGCCGCCCGCCACGCGCCCTGGATCCCACGGGTTGCGCACAGGCCCGGCAGCGCCCGTCTCGCTGGAGCCGCCCATCGCGAACTCGTCCATGTTGAGCTTTCCGATGACGACCATGCCCGCACGCTCCAGCCTGTCCACCACAGTCGCGTTATACACCGGCGCGTAACCTTCGAGCATTTTGGACGCGCATGTGGTCCATGTATCGCTGGTGGAGATGTTGTCTTTTAGGGCTATAGGCGCTCCCGCGAGCGGCGACAAGGCCTCGTCGGCGTCGATCCGCGCCTGTACTTCGCGAGCGCGGGCGAGAGCGGCGTCCCTTGTGATCGAAAGGAAGGCGTTGTGCCAGTTTCCGTTTTTTTCTATTGCATCCAAGAAGCCGCCAACCACTTCGGCGACGCCAAGGCGCCTGCTTTTTATTAATGCGGATATTTCCAACGCGCTCATGTTATACATCATGCCACCCAATAACTATATGATTCTATTTGAAATAGCTGACGCCGCCGTCAAAGATCGGCAGGTATTTATTACCGGGGATGTTTTTTGCTATGTACTCGCCGTGTCGCTCGGGATGGGCCATTTTGCCCAGTATCCGCCCGTCGGGGCTGCATATGCCTTCGATGGCCCAAACCGAACCGCTTGGGTTGTAAGCAATGTCCATCGAGGGGGCGCCGCTGCCGTCGACATACTGCGAAACGATTTGCCCACTGTCGCGGAGCGCGCTCAAAACGGCTGCCCCCGCTGCGAAGCGCCCCTCGCCGTGCGAGACAGGCTGGACATATATCTCGCCGGGAGTGCATTTTGAGAGCCATGGCGATGTCCCGGCGGCCACCTTTGTTTTTACAAACATCGACTGGTGGCGCCCTATGGCGTTGAACGTCAGCGTAGGGCTGTCGGGCCCAGTCGGTGCAATGTCGCCGCCGGGCAGCAGCCCTAATTTTACAAGCGCTTGGAATCCGTTGCATATGCCCAGGATCAAACCGCCCCCGTCTTGGAACAAGGTGCGCACGGCGTCGGTCAACCGCGGGTTCCGGAACAGGGACACAATGAACTTCCCTGCACCGTCCGGCTCGTCGCCACCGGAGAAGCCGCCGGGGAAAAGGATCATTTGCGCGGTCGCTATCGCCCGCGACAGATCAATTATAGACGACTGTAGCAGGGCGGGCGTCAAATTGCGCACCAAAACCATTTCTGCGGCGCCGCCCGCCCGTTCTATGGCCGAGGCGGTATCATATTCGCAATTTGTACCAGGGAAAACGGGGATCACCGCTTTCGGCTTCGCAGAATCAGTTCTTATATATGGGAATGGCGCTGCTGGCGCATTACCCATGATGTCAGGCGCGTCACCGCGCTGCTCCGCTTTGATGGGGAACACTCCCTCCAGCGGAGCCTCCCATGCCTCGCGCAACCGCACTAGCGGCATGCTGTCTGCGCCGAAGCGGAGGGCGGGCGCTGCCTGGGTGTAGCCCAACAGTGCCATGGTTTGTCCCGGCAAACTGCTGCCTTCCAATGCGGTTGCGGATTCTATGATAATGGATCCCCATCGGCGGTCAAAGAAGCTGTCGTCTGCGAGGCCCGAGTACCCGATCATGTTCCCCATGGCCATTTTTATGATACCACCATATACGCCGCCAACCTCGCAAACCCAGGCCGAGAGCACCGAACCGGAACGGCATAGCTTCGAGAAGCTCTCCCACATTGCGCGGATGGCGCCGTAGTCCGGAAGCCCGCAGGCGCGCATCGGCGCCTCCAGCAAATAGACGGGGTGCCCTGCCCCCTTGAACTCCGGGCTTATCAACTGGTGAGCGTCGCCAGTTCCCACGGCGAACGAAATGAGCGTCGGCGGGACGTCCATGCCGCCAAAGCTGCCCGACATGGAGTCCTTGCCGCCTATTGCCGCCATGCCGAGCCCCATCTGCGCGTCAAAAGCGCCCAGCAGCGCGGAGAGGGGCAACCCCCAACGCGCAGCGTCGGTGCCCGGGCTCGGGAAATACTCCTGGAGCGAAAAATGAATGGTGCCTGGGTCGGCGCCCGCAGCGATCAGTTTTACGGCCGACGTCACCACCGCATGCGCTGAGCCGCCGAACGGGTCCGCTTCCGTATAATGTGGATCGAAGCCATATGCCATGACCGAAGCGGTTTTGGCTCCCTGCCCTGGCAGCAGCGCTGCCATCGCCTGTGTTTCAGTGAGGGCGTGCTCGCCGCCGTAGGGCGCGAACACGCTGCCGGCGCCGATTGAGCTGTCGAAGCGGGTGGCCAGCCCTTTTTGCGAGCAAAAGTTCAGATCGCCTACCAGCCGCAGTAACCTGTCTGCAAGATGGCCATCGGCTTGACTCCTTTCCTGCTTGCACCCCTGCTCTTGCTCCTGCCTTTGTTCCCGCGCGGGTTTATACTTATTTTCCTGCTCGTGCCATTGTTTCTGCGCAGGTTCCTGCTCCTGCCAATGCTTCAGCCCACACTCCGTCGACGCGGCTGCACGAGCTTCCGGTACATAGGCAGCCGCATACCGACGGGCGCCATTGGTGTCCAAGAACCCCCTGTCAATGTTTACAATTATTTTTCCGCGCCATTTCATAACAAGGCGCTTAGCGTTTGTAACGCGTGCGACGACAGTCGCCTCTATATTTTCCGCCTCGGCGAGCGCCATCAGCGCCTTCGCGTCGGACCACGCCACCACCGCCGCTAAGCGTTCTTGGGACTCCGATAACGCAAGCTCGGCCCCTTCCAAGCCATCATATTTAACCGGCATGGCGTCCAGATCGATCTCGACGCCCTCCGCCAGTTCGCCGATAGCGACGGAAGCGCCCCCGGCGCCAAAGTCGTTGCACCGCTTTATCAGCGCCGTCGCACGCGGGTTCCGGAAAAGCCGCTGCAGCTTGCGCTCCTCCGGGGCGTTGCCTTTTTGGACTTCGGACGCGCTTTCGGAGACGGTGCCCATGCCATGTATCTTGGACGAACCCGTAGCCCCGCCTATACCGTCGCGTCCCGTGCGGCCGCCCAGCAGCACCACCGCGTCGCCCGGCGCCGGCGCCTCCCTGCGGACTGTGGTACGCGGCGCGGCGCCAACCACGGCGCCCGCTTCCAAGCGCTTGGCCACATACCCCTCATGGTACAGTTCTTTTACGTAACCTGTGGCCAGGCCTATTTGGTTGCCGTATGAGCTAAAGCCCTCCGCTGCGGTAACGGTCAGCTTGCGCTGAGGGATTTTACCGGGCAGGGCGCTGTTGATTGGCTTTCGCGGATCCCCTGCGCCTGTGATCCGCATGGCCTGGTATACATAGGCCCGGCCCGATAGCGGGTCGCGTATGGCCCCGCCCAGGCATGTGGACGCGCCGCCGTACGGCTCGATTTCCGTAGGGTGGTTGTGCGTTTCGTTTTTGAAGAACAACAGCCAGTCTTCACGCCTATTGTCAAAGGCTGCGTTCACGCGTACGGTACATGCGTTGTTTTCATCAGAAACGTCGAGCATGGGCAGACCGCCGCGCCCGCGCAGATGCCGCATGGCTGCGGTGGCAATGCGCATCAGCGTCACTGGCTTGCCGCCTTCAAGTGACATATACAAATCGTAAGCGTCTTTAACGCGTTTGTCGTGGATTTCGGCGGATGTAATAATAGTGTTGAATGTCGAATGCCTGCAGTGGTCAGACCAGTATGTATCTATTACGCGGAGCTCGGCGAGCGACGGGTCGCGGCCTTTACCTCGGAAATACGCCCTGATCATTTCTAAATCCGCTGGGGACATGGCCAGCCCAAGCCGACCGATCAGCCCGCCGTCCTCCGATTCGCCAGCCGGTAAATTATCATCAACTATTTCTTCCACCGCCGACCCTTCATCCGCCGACTCGCCAGCCGCCTCCTCATGAGTCGCCGACCTGCCAGCCGCCTCCTCATGAGTCGCCGACCTGCCAGCCACCTCCTCATGAGCCGCTGATTCACCATCCGCCGCTGTGAAGCCCGCAATCACGGGGACATCGGCAGACGGCCGCCATGCTGTGCCCCGGCCAAAAAAAACACCGTGAGCGTCCGGCAGCGTTTCGCGGTATTCCAGCGGGTTGATAAGGTATCCTTTGACACGCTCGAAATCATCCGCGCCCAGGCCATATAACGCAAAGACCCTGGCGGTCGCGACAAGAGGCCGCTCGCCGCCCAGCAGCATCTGGATGCACTGGCTGCACGAATCCGCGCGGGCGTCATACTGGCCGGGCAGGGGCTCTATGCATAACAGTTTTGCGTCTTCGGAAAAAAAGGGAAGGGATTCATAATAATCATCGCACATCGGCTCGCTCAACACGGAGCCCATTACTAGCCGCCATTGGTCGCGCGGCAGGTTTTGCACGTCATAACGGTTGAACATCCGCACGTCAGACACACAGACGCCTAAAATGTCCGATATCTCAGCCTTGACGGTGTTCGCCGCTACGTTAAACCCCGGCTTCTTTTCCACGAAACAGCGGAGAACAGTGTTGTCTGTATAATTTTTATCGCCCAATCCTTCCATCCTACCTGTCCACTCTGCCATCGGCTATAGCTGTACGCCGATTTCGCACAAAAATGCCTCAGCCTCGCCAATTTCGCGCAAAACGGCGCCCCTGGCAGGCCCGCCCGGAACGTTTCGCGCTTCGACGCACGCTTCTATTGACAGCGCCGCATAAACCGTCTCGTCAAACATCTCCGAAATGTTTTTGAACTCGTCAATGGAAAGCTCGCCCAGAGGCAATCCCCTTTTGATGGCGTACAATACCAGCCTGCCCGTTATTTCGTGCGCATCGCGGAACGTAGCGCCTTTTTTTACCAGCCAGTCCGCAGCATCGGTCGCGTTCGTGTAGCCCCCCTGTGCGCTTTTACGCATGTTTGCGGCTATAAATGTCGCGCTGCCCAACATCCCGCAAAACACTGACAGGCAAGACTTTACCGTGTCGGCTGCGTCAAAAACGGCTTCCTTGTCTTCTTGCATGTCCTTGTTGTATGCGAGCGGTAGGCCCTTCAGCATAGCCAACAGCCCCATGAGGCTGCCGTAGACCCGCCCCGTTTTCCCCCGGATCAGTTCGGCCATGTCGGGGTTCTTCTTTTGGGGCATGATCGACGAGCCCGTCGAAAAGGCGTCGGATATTTCAACGAAGCCGAACGCGTCTGTGGACCATATGACGAGTTCCTCGCAAAAACGGCTCATATGCATCATGATCATTGACAGGCACGATACGAACTCGACGCAGAAGTCCCTGTCCGAAACCGCATCGATGCTGTTGGCGGTGATGTCCCTAAAACCCAATATGTCCCGGACATACGCCCTGTCGATCGGATATGTGGTCGCCGCCAGCGCGCCGGCGCCCAGCGGCATTTCATCGGCCCCCTCCCGGCAATATGCGAGCCTCCTGTGATCGCGCTTGAACATTTGGAAATAGGCCAACAGATAATGCGCCAGCGTGACGGGCTGCGCCTTTTGCATATGTGTAAAGCCGGGCATGATCGTGTCGACATGCGCCCTTGACGCCGCCAGCAGCGTTTCCAGCAGCCCTTTTATTAATGCGTCGATCGCGTCAATTTCGTCTTTTATATACATCCGCATGTCCAGCGCGACCTGGTCGTTGCGGCTTCTGCCGGTGTGCAGGCGCCTGCCCGCGTCCCCAATGCGAGCCACAAGCTCCGTCTCCACAAACGTATGTATGTCCTCGGCGCGCGGATCGATCGGCAGCGCCCCGCTGTCGATGTCCGCCATTATACCTTTAAGCGCCTCCACTATCGCCCCGGCGTCGCTTGCGGGGATAATCCCTTGCCGCCCAAGCATCTGCGCGTGCGCTATGCTGCCGTTGATGTCATGTCTGTAAAGCCTGCAGTCAAAGGTGATCGAGGAGTGGAAAGCGTCGGCCATCTCGTCGGTTTGCTGCGAAAAACGCCCGCCCCAAAGTTTCATGGTACGTTTACCTCATCTTTAAAGTTAACAGAGTTATTAATCATCGTTATGTCTACTGCCCTGTCTTCACGTTGCGTCGCCTCATCAGCGCCCGCGCCGTCATCGGGAGGCCAAGCAGGTTGATGAACCCCTCCGCGTCCTTGTGATCAAACAGATCGCCAGTCGTGAAACTGGACAGCTCTTTGTTGTGGAGCGAATATGGCGACGTCACCCCTGCCGGGATGACATTGCCCTTATATAGTTTCAAGCGGACGGCGCCTGTCACGTTTTCCTGCGTTTTGTCCACAAAGGCCGACAGCGCTTCCCTCAGCGGGGTAAACCATTCGCCCGTGTAGATCAGCTCCGCCAGCTCATGCCCCACAACGGCTTTGAACACCTCTGTCTGCCGATCGATGCACAGGCTCTCCAGCTCCTTGTGCGCCGCGTACAGGATCGTCCCGCCGGGCGTTTCGTACACGCCGCGCGACTTCATGCCTACGACCCTGTTTTCAACAATGTCCGCGATGCCCACGCCGTTCCTGCCGCCGATTTTGTTGAGCGCGGACAGCAGGGCGACCGGCGCCAGCGCGTTTCCGTTTAGCTTGATCGGGACGCCGGCGCCAAATTCCAGCTCCACGTGCTCCGGTGCGTCGGGGGCGTCCTCCGGCGGCACGCTTAACTGTAGCAGGCGCTTGTAATTGGGCGCCATGGCAGGGTCTTCCAGCTCCAGGCCCTCGTGGCTCAAATGCCAAAGGTTCTCGTCGCGGCTGTAGCTCTGCTCCCTGCTCATAGGCGCGTCTATGCCGCGCTGTTGCAAAAAGTCCATCGCGTCATCGCGCGATTTTATGTCCCAGATGCGCCATGGGGCGATTATGTTCAGCCAGGGTGCAAACGCCTTGAACGTTAGCTCAAAGCGAATTTGGTCGTTGCCTTTCCCAGTCGCGCCGTGGCAAATCGAGTCCGCGCCCCAGTCGAGGGCGACGTCCAGCAGTTTTTTTGCGATGAGGGGCCGCGCGACGGAGGTACCGAGTAGATATTTGCTCTCGTATATGGCGTTGGCCTTTAGCATGGGGAAGATGAAGTCGGACACGAACTCGTCCCTGGCATCGATGACGAGCACCCTTTCCGCTCCAATCCGGATCGCCTTGTCTTCGAGCTCCTTGTAGTCGCCGCACTGGCCCACGTCCACGCAGCATGCGGTGATCTCGCAGCCCGCATAGTTCTCCCTCAGCCAGGGTATGATGACGGTCGTGTCCAAGCCACCTGAATACGCCAATACGATTTTATTGTTCACCCGTCCGCCCTCCGTTCGTTTCGTTTAGATGAAATTAATGTATTCTTTAGATGAAAATAATGTAAATGATAAAATATATAGTGTCGTAACAATCGACAGCCGCAATTAATACATTATTCCCGGTTATTTCGTTATTACCGGCAAATTTATCTTTATTGCAATGCCACAGATTATTCGACCGTCTTTGGCGCGATAAACATGACGCCGTCGCTGTCCGGCGCGTTTTTCAGTATCAGCGCCCGATCCAGAGGCGTCCCGATCTTGTCATCCCGAAATACGTTCACATTGTCAAAAGGGTGGCTGCGTTCTGGGACGCCGTCCGTATCCAGCCTTTCAAGGCGTTCCATATATTCGAGTATCTTTTGCAGATCGACTGCTATCCTCCGCTTTTCCTCTGCGGTGAGCGAAAGGCATGACAAATCTTCTAGATAACTCATCAATTCGTCGTCAATTAACATGCAGTATGCCACCGTCCTCCCGTAAATCCGCCGTTCCCATTATTACATGCCTTTGCTTATAATGGCTGTACGTGGTCGCTCCCGACGCTGCATATCGCCGCTTTGTATATAGCCGCTCCCGTCATTATATGCTATAGATTATATATAACGGTTTTCTTCACTGCGCGCAGCCGCTTATATATGGCCGCACATGCACGCCGTTGGACGCCAGATGCTCTTTCAGTTCCCGTACGGTATAGTTATTATCCATCCGGGGGGAGTACAGCATGCTGCTGATGATGGCCGCCTGCGCGTCCGTGGCCGTAAACAGGTCTACAAGGTGCTCCGGCGCGCCCGCACCGCCCGACGCAATGATGGGAATGGAGACGGCGCCCTGGGCCAGCCTCAACAACGGAAGGTCGTAGCCGGCTAGCGTCCCGTCGTTGTCGATGCTGTTCAAGCATATCTCCCCGGCGCCTAGCCCTTGCCCGCGTTTTATCCACTCGATGGCGTCCATGCCTGTCGCATGCCTGGCCCCATCGATATAAACCTCATACCCGCTAGGCGTTCGCCCGGACCGCTTGACCTGGGTGGACAGGACAACGCACTGCGAACCAAATGCGTTCGCGCCGTCCGCGATGATTTGCGGGTTGCGCACCGCCATCGAGTCTACGCTGATCTTCTCCGCCCCGGCCTTCAGCGCCTCGTACATGTCATTTAAGTCCTTGATCCCGCCGCCGACGGTAAAAGGTATGAATACGCGGCTCGCGACGCGCCTGACGGTCTCTATGTCAATGCCGCGCCGCTCTGCGCTCGCCGTTATGTCGTAGAAGATCAGCTCGTCGATCTGCGCCCCGTACATGGCTTCAGCCAGGTCGTCTGCGGGCGCGACGTCGATATTGTCCATAAACTGCACGGCCTTTGTCACCCTGCCGCCGATGATGTCGAAGCACGCTATCAACCGTTTCGCCAGCATGGGTCACACGCCCCCCTTCATGCCGAGGAAGCCGCCCAGCAGCAAAAGCCCGGCTTCGCCACTCTTTTCGACATGGAACTGCGTCGCGAAAATGTTGTCCCTGCGGACGGCTGCCGCGAAGATCCCGCCGTAGTCAGCCACGCCCCAAATATCGCCCGCGCGCTCCGGCACTGCATAGTACGAGTTCACAAAGTAAAAAAAACCGCTCCGAACACCACCGTCTCCGCTTCCGCCACCGCCGCATCCGTTTCCGCCACCGCCGCCTTCGCCGCTGCCGCCGTCTCCACTGCTGCCGTCTCCGCCGCCGCCGCCGCCGTCTCCGCTCATGCCATCGACGAAGCTGATCTCGTTCCATCCCATCTGTGGCACGCGCACCTTGCGTACGTCATATTTAACGACCTGTCCGCTAAGCCAACCGAAGCAGTCGACGTCGCCCTCCTCGCTGTGCTCGAACAGCAATTGCATGCCGACGCAGATGCCCAAAAACAGCGCCTTTTTGCCGAGCACCGCCTCGCCAAGGGCCTGCACGAAGCCCAGTTCGCCCAACGACTCCATCGTGGCCTTGGCGCTGCCCACGCCCGGCAGTATGATATGCGTGGCGCCATCCAGGTCGCACGGCGCCTGCGCAAGCCCGGCGCATCCCGCGCCATACCCGAGGCGCCTGACCGCGTTCAGCACGCTCGGCGCGTTGCCCGCCTTATAGTCAATGATCTTGATAATCGCCGATCCGTTATTTTCGCTACGAGGCATAATTGTCGAAATAGCCCTGTATCAGCACGATGGGCGTCCCCTTGTCGCCCGAGCCGCTCATCAAATCGCACAGGCTGCCGATGAGATCCGTGTACCTGCGCGGCGTCGTGCCCAACGCCTTGTTTTCGAGGTCTGCGGCCTTTGTCTTAATCGACATGTCCACGGCCTCCCTGACCTCGCTTTCGCTCTTCCCGGCGAAGTCGTTGTCCAACAGGTATTTTAGCTTCAGCTCGTTTGGCGTCCCGTCCAGGCCCGGCGTAAAAGCGGGAGAGACGACCGGATCGGCCAGCTCCCATATATGCCCGACGGGGTCTTTAAACGCGCCGTCGCCATATATCAGCACCTCGATATTTTTCCCGGTCGCCGCCTTCAACTGCGCGGAGACCTTTGCCACCACAGCTTCGCAGCCCCTCGGGAACAGCTTCACGCTGTCTTCCGTGGCCTTGTTCGACCCCAGCAATCCGAATTTTTCATTGTATCCGCTGCCGTCCACCGGCGCCGACAATATGTCGTCCAGCCCGTAGACGGTTTCGGCGCCGGCCTCCGCCAACAACCGCTTCGATCTGAAGCGCGAATGGACGTCGCAGCACAGCACATTTTTAGTGTACTCCAGCACCCTTTTAACGTCGTTCGCGAAAATTATTTCAATATGATCTCCAAATGACTTGTAATATTTTACATAGTCCATGTGTGTGAACACATGGGTCGTGTTCTCGCCGAATTTTTCGCGGTACATGGCCTCGGTGAGCAGATCGGTGTACGGATTGACGCCGGCGCTGTCGAGCGCGTCCCACGATATGAGCTCGTTGCCGACTTCGTCGGCTGGGTAGGACAGCATGATGTACAGTTTGTCGCACCCCTCGGCGATGCCCTTCAAGAGGTTCGCGAATCGGTTTCTGGATAGGATGGGGAAGGTGATCGCCAGCACGCCACCCGGGTATTTTGCGCGTATGTCTGAGGCGATTTGCGCGCAACTCGCGTAGTTGCCCTGGGAGCGCGCGACCACGGCCTCGGTGACGCCTATCACGTCCCGGTCCCTCAGCTCGAAGCCCTCCGCTTTGGCGGCGGCGAGCACGCTGTCGACGACTATTTGCGCTATGTCGTCGCCGGATTTGATCAATGGGGCGCGTATTCCGCGCGCCACGGTACCTACTGCCCTCATAATAAACACCATGCCTTGACATGGCACAAGCAGCCAAATGCCTCCTATGGATGCTTGGTTTGCGCCGATGTCCAGCCTTTCCATTTATTTATACGTTTTGACACAAGACATAATATACCATCATACTATGATAAGTAAAATTAATCATTCTTATAGCAATAATAAGTGGGGATGATTATTATTGCATTATACAGATGCGCAATATAGCAATAATGCGCAGGTCGCTATATGACGCTGTTCAGCAAACATTAAATGACGCTGTTCTGCAAACATTATATGACGCTGTTCAGCAAGTCGGCGTACGACGGCATGCGCCAGTACTTTTTGGGGACATACGGTTCCAAGCCGTCTACGGCGAGGCGCAGATCGGCCATCGCTGTGCAGACCGTGTCCCGGTATTGCTTCGCGCGGGACAGGGTATCCCCGCCGTCCGGTATGCCGACAAGCGCGTTTTCGAGGGCGGCCAGCTTGTCCATCACGCATGTCGAGAGCCCGGCGATCTTTGCCAGCAAGGAATCCTCCATGGACGTGTCGTAGGTGCCGCATTCCATTTTCTGCCTCAAAAGCCCGGACAGATCGCCTTGATAGTCCACGCTGGCCGGGACAACCATCCCCCATAGCATGTCTACCATCGTAAGGGCCTCTATATGCAATGTTTTGCAATACGATTCGATAAAAATTTCATAGCGCGACATCAACTCGGTCCTACTGAACACGCCCTGCCGCTCAAACAGTTCTATGCTCTTATCGGATATATATTCCGGTATCGAGTCAACGGACGCGGCCAGATTGGACAGTCCCCGCTTTTGCGCTACATCCGCCCATTCGTCGGCATAGTTGTTCCCGTTGAATGCAATCCTTTTGTGCCGGGAATATGTCTGTTTGATTAGCGTCGCAAGCTCGGCCTCAAATCTTTCCGACGTCTCCAATTGGTCTGCAAACTGGCGCAGCGCCTCGGCCACTGCCGTGTTCAGTGCTATAATAGGCTCCGCGATGGACAGCGGCGCCCCGAGCATGCGGAACTCGAATTTGCTTCCCGTATAGGCGAACGGGGACGTGCGGTTGCGGTCCGTCGCGTCCTTTGGGATGTGGGGCAGCACGGTCACGCCGATCTGCATCTGTTGCGCTTCCTTGTTCGTGTACCCGGCGTCCGCTTCGATGGCGTCGAGTATCTCGGTCAGTTCGTCGCCCAGGAACATCGACACGATGGCGGGCGGCGCCTCGTGCGCACCGAGCCTGTGGTCATTGCCGGCGCTTGCGACCGAAGCGCGCAGCAGGTCCTGATACTCGTCCACCGCTTTCATTAGGGCCGTCAGGAAGAGGAGAAACTGGGCGTTTTCGTATGGCGTCACGCCCGGGTCGAGCAGGTTGGCGCCCGTATCGGCGCAGAGCGACCAGTTGTTGTGTTTGCCGCTGCCGTTGATGCCGGCGAACGGCTTTTCGTGCAGCAGGCAAGCCAGCCCGTGCCGGTCCGCCGTGCTTTTCATCAGATCCATGATCAGTTGGTTCTGATCGGCGGCTATGTTGGCTATCGTGTACTTGGGCACCAGCTCGTGCTGCCCCGGCGCCACCTCGTTGTGCTTTGTCTCCACAAAGACGCCCAGCAGCCAAAGATGCTCTTCGAGCTCTTTCATGAACGCGGCCACCCTGGGTTTTAGGCTCCCGAAATAATGGTCGTTCAGCTCCTGGCCTTTCGGCGGCTTGGCCCCGAGTAAAGTCCTGCCCGTGTTGATCAAGTCGGGGCGGCGCAGGTATTCTTTTTTGTCAATCAGGAAAAACTCCTGTTCGGCGCCGAGCATGACGTTCACGCGCCGGGCGGACGTATTGCCGAATAGCCTGAGTATCCGGAGGGCCTGTTTGTTCAGCGCCTGCATTGAGCGGAGCAGCGGGGTCTTTTTGTCCAGCGACTCCCCGCCGTATGTGCAAAAGGCCGTCGGTATATACAAAGTGTCGTTCTTTATGAAAGCGTATGAGGTGATGTCCCAGACCGTATAGCCCCTCGCCTCGAATGTGGCGCGCAGGCCGCCGGAGGGGAAGGCGGACGCGTCGGACTCGCCGCGCACTAGCTCCTTGCCGGAAAATGCCATGATAGCCCCGCCGCCCGCGCTTGCGCCGGCGCCTGCACCAACGGCTGCATGTGCGTCCGCGCCGCCGATGCTGCCCGTGCTGCCGTCCGCGCCACCGTCGCCGCTCCTACCGCCGCCACCGGACGGGGACGGAGTCAGGAAGCTGTTGTGCTTTTCGGCCGTGGTGCCCGTCATGGGCTGGAACCAGTGGGTGAAATGTGTGGCGCCCTTTTCGACCGCCCAGTCCTTCATCGCGTTGGCGACCGTGTGGGCCACGTCCAGTTCAAGGTGGGTGCCCTGCGACATTGTCTTGCGCAACGCGTTGTATATATCGTTCGGCAGCATATCCTCCATCACAGCGTCGTTAAAAACCATACTGCCAAAGTATTTTGGGATGTCTTTCATTAGGTTTCCTCCAATATTGACTGTTTGTAATTACGTAAGACGCGGACGAACACTGTTCGTCCCTACGACTATATAGCAATCATTAGCGTAACAATCATTAATGTTAGCGTAAAAATCATTGGTGCAACAATCATTGTTAAATATTAATTATTGCCAGGTGGCTGCTTATGGTGCGGACGAACACTGTTCGTCATGTGTCATATGTAATATAGGTTGCGGGACGGGAACTCCGGGGTGCAGGTGATGTTCACGCCCAGTTTTTTCAGCATTATATCGTCCGTCTTCGATATCATATGCGACGAATGGGCCACGCAGCCCTTCAACTCTTGTAGCTTGTACAAGCACTTTTCCGCCGACGGATTTGTCGCAGCGCAGATGCTCAAGGCGTTCAAGACTTCCTCCAAGCTTAGCAACGGGTTCGCGTCGCTCAATATCGTCTCTTTGAGCGTCAACAGCGGCCCAAGGACGGCGGGAGTGATGAGATGCACGCTGTCCGGTATGTCGGCCAGTTTTTTTACGCAGTTCAACACAAGGCTTGCCGCTGCGGCCAGTATGTCTGTCGTCCTCCCGGTCACGACGCTGCCGTCTGCCAGTATCATTGCCATGGCGGGGCAGTTGTGCGCCTTGGACTTTTCAAGTGCTGGGCGCACTGCGACCCCGTACTCCGGGGTCAGGTCCAGTTGCTTCATTAAGATGTCCAGCTTTTCTACCGCGCCAATACCTAGGCGCCCCTCCTTGTGGTAACACCATGTCCTGAAATAGCGTCTTACGATCTCCTGCTTGGCGGCCTCCCTCACCAGCTCGTCGTCGGTGATACAATACCCGTTCATGTTGACCCCCATGTCGGTCGGGGACTTGTAGACCTCGCTGGGGTCCGTGATTCTGGCCAAAATGTTCCTGACAATAGGGAACACCTCAATGTCCCGGTTATAGTTGACCGCCGACGTGCCGTACGCGTCCAAGTGGTAGTGGTCGTACGCGTTGACGTCGTTCAGGTCGGCTGTGGCCGCCTCGTAGGCAAGGTTGACGGGGTGGTTGAGCGGCAGGTTCCAAACAGGGAATGTTTCAAATTTCGCGTAGCCCGCGTCGACGTTCCGCTTGTACTCGTGGTAAAGCTGAGAGAGGCAGGTCGCCAGCTTGCCGCTGCCCGGCCCCGGCGCGGCGACCACCACGAGGGGCTTCGTCGTCTCAATGTACTGGTTCGCTCCGTAGCCCTCGTCGCTGACAATCAGGTCGATGTTCGTCGGGTAGCCCTTCGTCAGCCTGTGCAGGTAAACTTTTTCGCCCCTTTGCACAAGCCTATCCCTGAACATGTCGGCGGACGGTTGGTCTTTGTACTGGGTGATCACGATGCTGCTTACGTCGAGCCCGATATGCCGGATGTTGTCTATGAGCCGCAGCGCGTCCATATCGTACGATATGCCATGATCGTCCCTTATGCGGTTGTTCTCAATGTCGGCCGCGCTGATACACATTATGATTTCCGTCTTTTCCTTGAGGCGCTCCAAAAGCAGGATTTTGCCGTTGATGTCAAAACCGGGCAGCACCCTCGCCGCGTGGTAGTCGTCAAAAATCTTCCCGCCGAACTCCAGGTACAGCTTGTTGTTGAAACGCTCGACCCTTTTTAAGATATGCTCGGCTTGCATTTCCATATAAGTCGTGTTGTCAAACCCGATTTTCATTCTATTTACCATCCCCCATATCAGTATCATTTAAAAATGTACGCCTGATATGTTATATCACAAGTTTAGTATGTTTGCATTTCCAATATATGGGAATATAACATTGTGTATATTACAGTTATTTCCTTATATCACTCTAAAAATAAATACCCCGCATCCACTACATTATACAACTAAAGCATGTGGTGGATGCGGGGATAATTTTATGCGCTAAACGTTTTATTTTTTAATGCTGTGGTGCGTTAAAAATTACGCGCGTTGTTAGTAGCGCAATTCGCCCGCACGGCCTCGTCCCTTTCAAGCCACGGCACGGGCTCGGCGCCGGGCCGCAGTTGGTGGAAGTTACCCCGGACAAGGAAGTCGTATGGTCGATCAGGGACTGGAAGTATTTTGGGCCCACGACCGCAGTGCAGATTCTGTCGAACCCGGGCGATCCGGAAGCTCCCGGCGAATGCGAGCGCTGACCGCGTCCTCGTATATTTTTAATTTTTATGATATTTTATGGAGTATATAATAAAACTATAGAAAGGGCAGAACTGTGATGCAAGGCGATATTAATAATGTGTCCGAATGTAAGTAACATGTCGCATTAACCATTGGCATATATATGGAATTTTGCATACAGTCTGTGAAAGGCGAATAATATGGACAAAGTGAAAATTGGCAGGACCGGGATAACGGCGTCGCGGCTGGGCTTTGGCGCCATGCGGCTGCCGCAGTTGGACGGCGGGGGCGGGATTGATTACGAGCTCGGCTATAAAATGGTCGACGCCGCCATGGAAGCGGGGCTCAATTATTTTGACACGGGCTATAACTATCACGGCGGCATGTCTGAAGTGTTCATCGGCAAGGCGCTGAAAAAATATCCCCGCGACAGCTATGTGCTTACGACAAAACTATCACTGCTGGCCCTGAACAGGAACCCCACCAGGGAATATGCCGAACAAATGTTCGAAGAACAGATGGAGCGCCTGGGCGTCGACTATTTTGATTTTTACTTCATCCACAACCTGAGCGGCGACAACCAGCGCGAGATGGTGGACAAGTTCGACCTTTTGGGGATGGTCGCCGAGAGGCAGCGGCAGGGCCGCTTGCGCCATATCGGGTTTTCGTCGCATGAAAAGGCCGAGGACGTGTACAAGACCCTCGATTTATACGACTGGGATTTGGCGCAGTATCAAATAAATTATTTCGACTGGGAGCACCAGAACGCGAAGCTCGCGCACGATACGTTCAAGGAGCGCGGCGTCCCCATGGTATTCATGGAGCCTTTGAGGGGAGGGCAACTGGTTTCGCTGGCGCCTGCGGCGGAGGCCGTGCTGCGCAAATGCAATCCGGACGAAACAAACGCATCCTGGGCGCTTCGGTGGGCTGCCAACGAGACCGATGCCACTATTGTGCTGTCCGGCATGAGCGCCATGCGCCAAGTGGAGGAAAACTTGGTAACATTTTCGCCTGTAAAACCTTTTACCGATGCGGAACGCGCGGCCATTAACGAAGCAGCCCGTATATTAAACGACATCCCGCTGGTCGGATGCACGGCTTGCGGCTACTGCATGCCGTGCCCATCGGGCGTCAAGATACCGGACAATTTCAGGATGTACAACGATTATATACGTTTCAACGATCTTAACTCACTAAAGGCGAGGCACAAACGCATGATGTCCGACGGCAACAGCGGCGCCGAGGGCTGCGTGGCGTGCGGCGAATGCGTAAAAGCCTGCACCCAGGATTTAAATATACCGGAACTGCTGGAAAAAATCGCAACGCTGGCCTCTGCACCAAAATAGGACGTTGGCCTCCGCTCCAAAATTGGACGGGCAGTCCTCCACGTTTGTATCTCTTAGCTTATTAATGATACGCAGCCTTCTGTTTATCATGCATGTTGTAGGGCGCGCAGTCCTCTGCGCGCCGAAAGTCAAGCGGCCACCTGCGCGCCGACAGAGCGCGCAGAGAGCCGTTCGACCTGTAGGCGCGAAGAGGGCCGTACGGCCTGTAGGCGCACAGAGAGCCGTTCAGCTTGTAGGCGCACAGATAGCCGCTTCTCGATGCCATATATCCAACTACATTTTCGAAATATTATCTATTTCGCCCAACTCTTCGGCGGTAAACGCCGGGTTGTCCAGCGCGGCTATGTTTTCGATGACCTGGCTGGGCTTTGACGCGCCTATCAATACGCTCGTGACGTCCCCGTCGCGGAGCACCCAGGCGAGGGCCATCTGCGCCAGCGTTTGCCCGCGTCGGACCGCAAGCGCGTTGAGCGAACGGATTTGCGACAGCCGCTTTTCAGTCAAATCCGTGGCTTTCAAGAACATGCCGGACTTTTTGATACGGCTGTCCTCGGGCACGCCTTCCAGGTACCTGCTTGTAAGCATGCCCTGCGCCAGCGGGCTGTACGCTATTATACCGCAGCCGTTTTGGGACGCGTAGCCCTTCAACCCGTTTTCTTCAATGCGGCGGTTGAAAATCGAGTAGATGCTCTGGTTAATGATAAAAGGGCAGTTAAGGCGTTTAAGTATCGCCATAGCCTCCGCCGTATGCGAGCCGTCATAGTTGGATATGCCCGCGTACAGCGCCTTGCCGCTTTTGACCGCCGCGTCCAGCGCCGACATGCTTTCCTCCAGCGGGGTCCCCGGGTCCATCCGGTGATGGTAAAAAATATCGACATATTCAAGCCCGAGGCGTTTCAGGCTCTGATCGAGGCTGGCCAGTAAATACTTTCTGCTGCCGAAATCGCCATAGGGACCAGGCCACATCAGGTACCCTGCTTTTGTGCTGATGACAAGCTCGTCGCGGTACGGCTTCAGATCGCCGTTGATGATGCGCCCGAAATTCTCTTCGGCGCTGCCCGGCTTGGGGCCGTAGTTATTTGCCAGGTCAAAATTGCTGATGCCATTGTCGAACGCCGTAAAACAGATCTGTTTCATATTATCGAAATCATCGTTTGTGCCAAAGTTGTGCCACATACCCAATGACACCGCCGGCAACTTCAAGCCGCTCGCCCCGCAGCGGTTGTAAACCATCTTGCCATACCTGTCATCCTGTGCCGTATACATCATTAAAGCCCTCCTATCCAATCATAATTTATATTGCGCGTCCACCGGGCGCCATGCGCACATAGAGCGTTACTCACCCTTCGCGCCAAGCGCCCATAAGGCGTCACTCGCCCTTCACGCACGCGTCCTACGCGCCACGTACCATTCGCGCCTCGCGCCTCGCGCCCTTTGCACAACGCGCCCTTTACACCACGCACATTTTGCACTATGCGCCCTTTGCACCGCAGCTCATACGACCAGTATCTCAAGATCGTCGTAGTCCGCGTACATTTGCGCCAATGTGGCTTTTCCTATGCCCTCGTCCGTTATTATCTTGTCCGTGTCCCCCAGGCCCGCGAAGCGGATGAACGTTATCCGGCCGAATTTGCTTGAATCTATCAGAAAAAACACTTGGGAGGCTATGGACATCATAGATTTTTTCACTTCCGCCATGTCGATCCCGGGCGTCGTGAAGCCCTTTTCAAGGGAAATGGCGTTTGCTGCCATGAACACTTTGTCTACGCTGTACTCCGATAGCTGGGACTGAACCGCCGGGCCGACAGTGCAGTGGAAACCCTTGCGGAGCATGCCCCCCAACAGTATCACATTGGTGTTTGAGTTATTTTCCAAATACGACGCTATCACAAGATCATTGGTCACCACCGACAGGTCCTGCCTGTTCGTGATCTGCTTGGCCAGCTCCAGTGTCGTCGTGCCTGTGTCGAGTGCGATCGTGTCCCCGTCTTCTATGAATGTAGCCGCTTTCGAAGCGATCCGCCTTTTTTCATTTTGGCTGGAAACTTCCTTTTGGCTGGAATTCAACTCAAAGCTCGATTTTCCCACGGGTATGGCGCCGCCGTGGGTGCGCTTTAATTTCCCTGCGGTTTCCAAATCGCGCAGGTCGTTCCGAATTGTCGCTGGTGATACCTTGAAATACGCGCACAACTCGGGCACCAGCAGTTTGGAATTTTCTTTCAGAAGCAGTAAAATCCGTTCCCGCCGCTCTTCGGCGAACAGTTGGGAGTTGTCATTATCGCTCATGAGGCCCTTTCATTGTCGATTAATGATGTTTGCTGCGATATATGCTGTAAAATAACAATAATATTATTATATGCCAGTGTTTTCTTTTGTAAAGGCAAGATTAATCGCCAGCGAAAACACCGCCTCAATGCAAGTGTGAATGTCGTCTTCTAGACGTCCGGCGACCGTTGCATACGTTATAAAACTATTATGAAAGTCGTCGGTTCGGGGAAGCGCGGTTCCCCTCACCTTACGGGCGTGATACGCCCGCACGGCGCGTTGCGCCGCGATAGTGTCCACGACTCCATACTTTCGTGCCATGCTGGTGATGGCACCGTCGTGAACACTATTATGTAAATGTATACGACAATATGTAGGGGCGAACAGTGTTCGCCCGTGACCTTTTCAATTGACTATAATATTTAAAATTATCTCTTAAAGGCATTGCTGGATTTCAATACAACATTTATTTTTATTTTACTATTTTTTTATTTTTCCATGTGCTCTTTTAAAAACGCCTGCACATCGATTTCCTTCCCGGTAAAAGCGCTCTCCAGCGCCGCGAACGTCAGGGCCGCGCACTGCATGTTGTCCTCCAGGGATGTTTGCGGCTCCGGCCCGCCGTTTAGCCAGTCGCAAAAATCCCTGGCCAGTTGGCCATGGTCGAAGTACTCGCCGTTTTGCAACGGCATCTCCGCCGTTTCTGGATAGGGCTGGCCCATGCCGCTCATGATGGTGACCTTTTTGTTGTCGGCTATGATTGTGGCGTTTGCACACTCGGCGCGGAAGTGTTCGTTCGACCAACCGTTGATGGTAACGGCGTTCGCGCCGGAATGCTCGATTAAACAGCGTACGCCGTTCTCCATTGTTATGCTTGTGAGCGAAGCCGCAGGCTGGGTGTCGGAACCGTCCTCGGGGTCAAACTGCCAGTATTGGCAATACACTTTTGCGGCGTTTTGGCCGGTCATGCCCCGGAACGTGTCGAATTCATGGATCACGCCTTCGGAAAGGCCGCGCCTGGCCAAATTGTACGGCGTCAGCATGGCGGGATCGGCGCCCTCGTAGCGCTTGTTCCGTGCCTTGGGGCGCTGCGAGGCAAAGCGGCCATAAATATAGTTCAGCTTGCCGTACGCTCCAGACTTGATCATCTGTTCGACAGTCTGCTTTTCCCTTTCATAGCGATGCGACATCGTGACTGCGATTTTACGCCCAGCCGCTTTCATCTTCTTGTAAATCGTTACATAATCGTCCATAGTGCCGGCCGCCGGTTTTTCGCACAGGACGTCGACGCCGAACTCGATAGCCAGGTCGATTATCGGCAGGCGTGCGCCCGGCATGACGACCACGCTAATAAAATCGCATTTGTTTTCGGTCAGCGCAACTCTTAGATCAGCGTAATGCTTGTTTTCCGGGAGGCGCTTTAATGCCTTGAAATTGTCCAGGGCCTCCGGATCTATGTCCACTGCCGCGACGCATTCGGCGAACGAAGAAATTAGTGGGATGACGGTCTTGCCCCAGTACATACCGAAATTACCAGTGCCGACATGGATGAACTTTAATCGCCCCATTTTAAATACCTTCCTTTAATTTTGTAGATCGCACATAATAATTATAGTGCCGCATAAATGGTTAATCTAACAATCACCCTGCCCCCATACGACCATCCTTCTGTAAACATATTACTCAATTATTAAGTCACGATACAATGACCGCAACTCATCTTGCATAGCCGGACGATTCGAATATGTTAAACGCCAGCTCTCAAGAAGCTTTTCAGCCCTGATTCTACCGTCAGCAAATGAAAGCATCTTCCTAACAAAACTTGCAATCTCTTGGTAATACGAGCGTCCGCCCGTATACTCAGACATTTTCCATAAAAGACTTTCGTATAAGTCCAAAAGTTCCTTTTCATACTCCGGCTTTAAAGCATTTTCATACTTTATGATCTCGTATAGGTCGTTTTTTGCTATACCGTGCCCATCGCGAATTTTTGCCGACAATAAATCGAACAGTTCCTCTTTTAAGCCTTCCGCAGCCAGCAGATGCTTTATGTCAACATTCTTAGCAGATAAAGCCTCGAATAACTCCTTGCGTTTTTGAGGCCATAAATCATATGCGGTGTTCTGCTTCAGTTCACAAAAGGCATCGATGTTGCCCACGCTGTACTGCGTAATATATGTAAATAGTTCCTCTCTTGCCTTACCGGGATATCCGTAACTAAAATAGCAATCAATAAGCTTCCTGGAGTATTTTTTTACTAGGCCGGGATGTTTGCTATCTATTTCCTTGCTTTTCTCCAACAGTGATATTAGGTCGCCAAGATTCCCTTTGTCTTCAAGCTCTGACATAGCTATTTCACGAATAGTAGGCAGATGCCAGTACTGCCTGCGGAATTTATCCACATCGTCTGCGCTATGCCCTAACTCTTCCATCAGTTTTATCCGCTCATTTATACTTTTCGATAGCTCGGATTCGCCATGCCTGCTTGTGTCATTTGCGAAACGCCTAATTCTTTTGTCAGCGGATTCAAGTTTACTTAATGCAAAACCATCTTCGTTAAAATGCGTTGAAATGAAATCATCAATTTCATCTGACATATATTCGCCAAAACCAATCTTTTCGCATGTCTGTGTCAATTCATGGAAGATGTGCTCAAGCAATTCGCGTCTTTCAGTATTTGCGGCAATTATATCCCATAACTCAATACATTCCTCGGTAAAATACTGCGTCTCCCCACCACTGTCATCAATGTCTGTTTCAGCGAATAAACGAAATACATACAGGCTCACATCAAATGCTGCTTTTGCCTCTTCGTAATCTGATGTAAAATCCCTGAGTTCATATAATACTTCGTTAATCAGACGAGACGCGAATGTATCTGCATTTCTCCAATCCACAAAACCATGTCGATCTTCGCATTGCCGCTAGATACTATCTGCGTTTTTGCGTTTGTTATTAATGTATTGGCTTATGCTCTCATCATTTTTATTATGCCTTAGCATAAACGCGGTACTGAGATTTTGGTCATTTTCCAGCATCGATAGAAGCTCTTTTTGAAGAGTTTCCATATCGAGGATGTTGACAACTTCCTTCAAAATTGCAAATTCATCGGCTGACACATTGGCGTTATCGGTATCATCACCTTCATTCGCATTAATTTCAATGCCATTCTTATTATATTTGAATAGCACAGCAGCCATATGTTTGCAATAACTGCCATCTTCGGCATATGGGCAGGAGCAATCCATGTCGGTAATATGCTCTCCTTCGAAAGAGATCGCAACAGAATAATCAAACGATCCTTCGACGGTAGCAGTCAACACACCGTTAGTTTTTTTCAGCTCGCCGACTGCGCCGTCGCAAAAATAGTCGTATCCCCGACTTAGTATATGTTCACTAAATAAACGCTGCCAATCCATCCCGCTGCCCCCATTCAAATTTTGCATTCCAATCCATCCAGAAGTCTGAAAAGAAGCTATTACATAGCGCCTGTATTATCCATATCCGATGGGCTATCTGATTTTTTTGCCAAATTGTTGCCGGAAGAGTTCGTGTTTAGTATGTTCTAATGACATCCCTACTTAACCGGTAAAACACCGTTTTTTTCAGCCCACTCATCAGCGAGTTGAATGTAGATATCATCTGTCACCATTATATACTCTTCGTACAGCTCTAGTTCTTTGACGGCAGCAAGAAACTTGTCCATGAAATCATGATTTCGTAAGATATTAAATAATCTTCGACGCGTTTCTTTGTCCTCTACGCATTCTCTTACGTAAAAGGACATAATATTCTTGTGGTCAATATCTTTGTATATTGGCAGCGGTATTAGCTCGCCCGAAATGCCGCTACCGATTTCTTCGTTGAAGAAATTTTCGTTATTACGATATTCCTGCTCATAATAATAATGGATAGTGTTGACCTCGTGTGTTTTGGGACGGTAGTAGAAGTAGCAATCCTTGCCAATCATCCTAAAGATATCGCTTAGTGTCATTTTCCCCATATTGCTACTCCTTAAATATCTCAATTTCTGTATCAATGTAATCCGAATCGGCTAAAACAATCTCTTCGTTTCTGTACATATTTTTCACTGCCAAATACGCAGCGTTCTCACTTTCGGCTTCAATCGAAACGATTCTCTGCAACGTCTCGGATATTTCCACTTGAAATACCACGGCTCATCCCCACTATCATTTTGTTCCAAACAAATTCTAACAATCGTTCTCCAATTCTCTCAACTACCGGCACGACTAACGCATTACCCATAGTTAAATACCTAAACTTCTCCGGCATCCCGGTGTTCGTCCAGTCGTCCTTAAGGTCATTAAGACGTTCGCATTCGATTGGCGTCAGGAGCCGCAGATTCCCGGTCACAGCATCTTCGATAACATGGGTGCTTCTGTTAGAGAGCTCGGGAGAATAATCAGGTGATTCGTCTGGCTGTTTTGCTCATCACGCCACATGTAATCGAGTAACGCAATGACATTATTAACAAAACCTCGATTATTCTTCATTAATGCCTCCAAGTTGATTTCGCCCGTTATCGCTCGTACTCAGTCCGTAAAGCTATAGTGGAAAAACAAAACTCCTGATAATGTTCATATCTGGGAATAGTGTAAATTCTATATCAACGTAATCGGAATGTCCAAAACGATTATAAAACGGGTTCGCGACTATTTCGGTCATAATTCACTTCACCTCGAACAGCAATTTCGCCGAACTAATGCCATCTTCTACCGTGCGCATGGTACACCGTACCTAGGGATATTCTCGTCAGATGTCAAGATGGTCATATCGCTAACCATTGCTGTGGCAACGAGCATCCGGTCAAAGGGATCACGATGGATAAACGGCAGGGTTTCAATAGCCTCGATGTGGTCAGTTGTTATTGGTAGCAACTCGATAGGCATGTCCTGTATTTTCGATAATAACAAACCCACGCCTCCATCCATCTCTGATAGTTTTCCGAGACTGATTTTTATTGCCATCTCCCACAAAGAAGCAATACTGACGAATAATGTATGTTCGTCACTTCGCAAGAAGGCTTTTGCGGTAGACGACAGTTTCTCATGCTCATTAACCATCCAAAGGACAGTATGCGTATCCAGAAGAAGCCTCATACCATGTATTCCTTGAAATCATCCAACGGCGAATCAAAATCGTCTGCCATCTTGAACTGCCCTCGCATACACCCGAACATGGCTTCTCTTGACATTTTTGAGGTTGTAGCTGGTGGTGCTGTCAGAACAAATGGGATGCCGTTATTGTTAATGACGCTCCTAATAAATATGCTCAAAGCATTAGAAGGCGAAATACCAATGCCAGTACAAATCCTGTCAAACTGTTGCTTTGTTGCGGCATCAATACGGGTAGATACTTGAATTGACATAAAAGCACCTCACTTTGTGGTCATCTGTTATCATACTACCACGTACTTACGGGAATGTCAATCAAATAGCTTCGGAAAGCACTGAAAATATAGCGAGCAGATTCACGCCGAATATGCTGTTTATTCTACGCTGCTCCTTTTCGTTTCGGATTACTCTCGTAAAGTCTTTTCTTTAACCAGTTTTTACTTTTTGCGGTATATCCGAAAAAACCGTATCACGTCAAAAAGGCGCAAGCAAAACAAATTGCAAGAATAATCAGGTGATTCGTCTGGCTGTTTTCGCGCTACAATCTCAGCATAAGATGTTCAGGGCTTCACATTCCTACTCCCACTCTATTGTCGCCGGGGGTTTGCTTGTTATGTCGTATACCACGCGGTTGACGTTTGGGCAACTGGTGGTTATTCGCGTCGATACCCGCTCCAGCACTTCAAATGGGATC